>JAEEGL011354568.1_pt1 | contig 21311 bp, 19 predicted proteins | sample 9134231 | NCBI WGS metagenome assembly JAEEGL01 (sample SAMN16246548, study PRJNA631951) | gut metagenome | biome: gut microbiome; feature: rumen; material: fiber-attached | host: Bos | place: Iran: Karaj | collected 2018-10
GTTTGCTTTGATGCTTTCGTTGTTTATAGAGATAACGTCCTTATCGGAATTTATTATCTCTCTAAGACTACTCTGGTCAAAGAATAGGTCTCCTTCAATAAAAATGGTCTCGTTTGCCAGACTAGAAACAGCGTCAATGCCTTTCAAAAGACTATAGCCTGAGCCGTAGTCGAGATAGTGTTCATTAAAGACTAACTTAATTTTAGACTTGAACTCAGTCAGGTCTTTGTCGACAAATTTAGCCAAATCGTCAAATTTGTATCCGCCAACGATTATAATCTCGTCAACAGAATCATATGCTTTATAAACCTGTTGGTAAAGCAAAGAAAGGTGAGGGCTGCCTATATAGTACAGGCACTTCAACACATCTTCTTTGGTGTCACGATTGAAACGTGTCGAAGTTCCAGCGACGGTTATTATTAAACTTCTCATAAATTGCCGAAATCAATGGAGGAAAAAGGAATACTGGACACCCTTGTATCAGGAGGAGGTGGTGTCATATAATCACCAAATAATTGAGAAAGATAAGCATTGTAATCTTGAACGCCCCAAAAATGCCGGCCTTCAAAATCATACTCTTTTAATTCTTTAAACCACTTTTTGGGCATACCCCAACGTTCCTTTATAGGCAATTTATGGTTAAAAACTCCATTTGCCGGATATAGCAGCACTCTTACTCTATTATCGTTAGTAGAATTGCTTCTATCAGCCATCTTCTTAACCCTGTTGAACACAAAAGCAGAAGGTATCTTAGATAGTAAGCAGAACCATAACCATTTGATTCCTTTTGCTGTTTGTTTGCCAGCTTCAGACCAAAGGATTTTTCTTATGCAGAAACAATAGAAATCTTGTAACATTTGGCCACATATTGACTTAGGGACATCGTCTAGCGGGAAGATATCTATTGCAATACCTGTCTTATACTTCATATGTTCTTGTCCTAGCCGAACATATGTAGTTCCTGTACGTCTCAATTTTGCGTAACCCCAACGATAATAAGGATCAGTGTCATTATCTTGGAAAAAACAAATGTCAGGATTTAATTCATTAGCCACTTTTTTGAATTTTTCATAATCTTCCCTGAGCATACAGAAATCCATATCGTCATCCCAAGGGATAAATCCTTTATGCCGTACAGCACCAAGCATAGAGCCTCCATCCAAAGAATAACGAATATTATGCTTGCGACAGACCCTGTCCAACTCATCAGCCATCTCGACCTCTATCTGTTGCATCTTTTTTAGCTGATCTTGCGTCAACTCTTTCCTCTCTGCCATAATACGATGATGTTTATAAAGGTTTGATGGATGAAATACACATATCCAAGCCCTTATTTAAATCTATGATAGGGGTCCAATCTGTTCTGTTCCGAATCTTGTCTGTATTTAGAATTCTGCGCTCAGGGTCAGATGATCTGAAACCTTCAAAGATTATATTGGGCTTAGGCAACCCCATCTTTGTTGCGATAAGATATGTCAGGTCGATGATTGAAATCTCTTCATCTGTGGCAACATTATAAACCGTACCATCTAGGGCGTTCTCTGCATTTATCAACGCCAGGACGGACCTGCAGGAGTCAATGTTATGAAGAAAAGCACGTTTGTTCTTCTTGGAGTTTTCCAATAATGTTACAGATTGTTTTTCAAGCAGTTCGTTGATGATATGCGGTATTATATGTTTAGCGAAGCGCTCATGCTTGCTGTATACATTTGCAAAACGTATGGAACATCCCTTGATCTTTCCCTTATCCACCGCATCTTTCATGAAAAACTCAGTCATAAGTTTTCCGCAGGCGTAGCTAGTTCGCTGGCTATGTTCTGCAGTGGACATCAACAAATAATCACTCTCTCGCACACCGCCGTCTTCATTCCAGGATTGCATTGAATATACCTCTGAGGTGGAGCAATTGATAAAGACTTCGGCTCCGACTCTTATTGCCTGTTCCAAGAATGATTTCATTGAAACAACGTTGGTTTCCCAAGTATGTTCAACTTCATAAAAATGCTCTGTATGGACAACGGCTGCACAGTTGATGTAGACTATCCTGTCATAATTGGACTTGGCCTCATTGACGAATGCTTCAATGGAATACATCTGCTCAAAGGAGTTCAAGTCATATTCCTTAAAAATGAATCGGGGATGATTAACATAATCTGCTACGCTGTCAATAGAACTGGCAAAGAAATTATCAAATCCTACTATGAAACTGTCGGATTCGCTTTCTATGATCTGGTGGACAAGTTCACTTCCCGTCATACCAGTTACGCCACTAATTACATACAGTGTTTTCATATTCCTTTACTTAGTCTTTCTTTGTAGAAGGGATCTATCTGGGCATCAAATGCCTCTTGTTCTTTTACAATATCGTATTCCACACAACGGTGGATGTAATTCCCGGAAGGAAGATCCAAGATGCCATATTGAGCTAAAGGGCAATGATTTCTCGGTTGTCCCACAGAACCTGGATTGATGAAAACAATCCTTTTTTTGTTCCTGAAACCAGGATTGTCACATTCGTAAAAATGCTCTATGTAATGTGGGATGTGGGAGTGTCCCGTTATGACATAGTCATATTCCTGATATCGCTCGTCTTCTAATGATGCAGGCTTAAAAGAGCCCCAGTATGTATCATCTAACGTCCCGTGTATACAGAGAAAAGACAATCCGTCAATAATAAAACTATCTGAACCAAACTGTTTAAGCCCTAATATATATGCTTTTGATGTATCTGATAACAGGCTTTTTGTGTAATTGAGCGTGGCCCTTCCACGATCAGTAGAGAACCTTTCCAAATGTCCTTCAAAAACAGAGTACTCGTGATTACCCCAAATGCTCGTAAGACTTGGCCATTCGAAGCTTTTGATCATATCAATAACTTCGTTGGGATGTGGGCCATAATTAATGATATCCCCTAAAAAAAGGCAACTGGTTATTCCTTGAGAAAACATATCTTCCTTTACGGCTTTTAATGCCGTCAGGTTGGAATGGATGTCTGCCAGTAATGCTATTCGCTTATTCATTTTTCAAAAAATCCATAAATAAGGCTTTGTTATGAGCAGGAGTTGTCGTTGGTCTACCTAGATCTTTCCGGTTTCCCTTTTTCACCTTAATCTCTATCAAGATGGGACCTATCAAGTTCTTCGTCTCGTTCATTAAGCGCTGCAGATTATCTTTATTCTCCACACTGAAAGAATAGGGGTAGCCGTTTGCTTTAGCAATAGCTGGCAGGTCAATCTTCAATCCAGCCGTTGGCTGTCCTCCAACACTGTCGTGAGCGCCATTATTGAACACTATATGAACGAGGTTCTTTGGAGCCTTGGTGCCAATGATGGCCATGCTTCCCATATGCATAATCATAGCGCCATCTCCATCGAAACACCACACCCTTCGCTCTGGTTGGGCAAGGGCTATTCCAAGAGCAATCTGCGAGGCGTGCCCCATACTTCCTACCGTCAGAAAGTCCCGTTCATGGCTTTGGCCATTTGATGAGCGGAATTCAAATAGTTCCCGGCTTATCATGCCTGTAGTGCTGACAATACAATCCTTATCACATAGGGCGGTAGCGACAGTTTGAATGGCCTCTTCGCGACTTAACGAAAAGTTGTTTTGCTCAACATTAACCAATTGATAACTCTCAAATGTATCTTTCTCTATTATCAGGGCATATACATTCTTCTGGCTAAGAGCCTTAAAGGCTTCTTCAATCTGCTTTTCTGCTTGTCCTTCTTCTTTTGCAAGTACAGCATACTGGATACCCATCGTGTCCAGCAGACTGAGGGTAACTTTTCCCTGCTTGATGTGTTGAGGCTCATCGTGGACTCCTGGACGTCCCCGCCATCCTATTAATAAAAGTACGGGTATATTATATACCTCAGGGTCCGTCAAAGAAGCCAAAGGATTGATAATATTGCCTTCACCACTGTTCTGCATATAAACACAAGCCGGTTTACCTGTTGCCAGATAGTGACCGGCAGCCAGTCCTATTGCTGCGCCTTCGTTAGCAGAAATGATATTATGTTGCGCATCAAAGTTATCGGTGATAAATGCGCAAAGGTATTTCAGAAGACTATCAGGGACTCCGGCAAAGAAGTCTATACCATACTCTTTAAGTTTCTCTATGAAATAGGCCGGGGCTATCATTTTATTTCTTGCGGGTTCCGGGAATTAGGTTCAAGATCTCTTTGATAGGCATACAATACTGCTCAGAAGCTTCAAGGCTTCGGCTGTTTGTCAGAATACTCTCTGCACATTTAACCATAGCAGGATAAGCAGCTCGAAGCATATGGTTAGCATAAATAACTATATTGACACCCCATTTGGCAAGTTCTTCTTCCGTGAATTGATTATATGTAGTTGGAACAGCTACAATTGGTGTATGATCATCTTTGGCCCGGAACCGTTGACAGAACTCTTTTATGTCCATACCATCCTTGTTCTTGCTATGAATCATCACTCCATCAGCGCCTGCTGCGACATATGCGAAACAACGTTCCAAAGCATCGTCAACTGATTTCCCGGCAATCAGACTTTCACAACGAGATATTATCATAAAATCACGGGTTATCTGGGCGTTCTTTCCAGCTTTAATCTTATTGCAGAAACCATCGATAGTGTCTTGCGTTTGCTCTGCATCTGTTCCAAAGAGAGAATTTTGTTTTAATCCTACTTTGTCTTCAATAATTACAGCAGAAATACCTAGACGTTCCAAAGTTCTGACAGTAAAAACAAAGTGTTCAACCTTCCCTCCAGTGTCACCGTCAAAAATAACCGGCTTAGTAGTCACTTCAAGAGTGTCATTCAAGTCGTGTAGACGTGTAGTAAGATCAACTGCCTCAATATCTGGTTTGCCTTTGCTTGTGCTATCCGTTAGAGAGGACGCCCACATTCCATCAAACTCCCGGTGCTGATCTTTTGTCTCTACACTTGTATGTTCGGCAATAAGCCCAGTAAGTCCATTATGAGATTCAAGGATTCTCACTATTGGTTTTGCTGATATAAGTCTTCTCAATGAAGCCAATCGAGCTTGTGGAGTAACACCAAGAGAATCAATAGTCTCTTTAAGACCAGTTGCTGAGATACCTTTAGTGTATGGAATTTCTATTACTTTTCCTCCCAAAGAAGCCATCACTTTGAATACTTCATCTCGGAGATACTTTTCTGAGCCATACTGCCAATCATCCCCGTGAATGATGTAGTCCGGCTTGTATTTAATCAGATTTGGCACATAACTCCAATCGTCCTGAGGTACAATACAACTCACTCCTTTTATGCTCTCAATGACGGTTTTACGCTGCTCATAAGTAAGATATGGCAAGCGCTTGTGTGTGGCAATGGCCTTATCTGTAAACAGGCCAATCATCACATTACCGTATTTGGTGCCTTCATTTATTATGTTAATCAACCCAGGGTGCATGATATCACCTATCATGCCCAAATAAACAGTTCTGTTTGCCTTTGTCATTGAATGATGTTGTAACTAATTCTACAAAGTTAAAGTTTTATTCATATAGAGCAAACACTATGGTTTGTATTTCACCATGTTATAGGTTGTTTTTTCTTTCAGTGTCTTTTGCTATATTTGTATATTTATTAGCAGTAATATACTACTGCTTTGGAAAGTTGCCCTTTTAATTGAGACGAAACAAATCTCCTAAATATCAAGGGCTTATGGCATGCATGGTCTTCCTATGCATTGGCGAAGCTGTAATTTTTTGTGCCCTATGATATCGTTGAGCATAATAGTGCCTACATATAATGTAGAGGACTATCTTGAAAGATGCCTTAGTTCTTTGATAACTAATAGAAGAGACTTTGAGGTGCTTGTGATAATAGATGGTTCGGAAGATAGATCCGCTGAAATAGCAAAAAAATACCAATCGGAGTATCCTGAATTATTTCAAGTAATAGAGAAAGAGAATGGTCACTATGGAAGCTGCGTTAACGTTGGCCTTGCACTGGCTAAAGGGAAATATATAAAGATACTTGATTCTGATGATTATTTCATATCTGATAATTTTCCTTCATATTTAGACTTTGCTGCTGAGTTTGACGCTGATCTTTTACTGTCAGATAGCAGTATGATTAAAAATGGGGAGCATGGCTCTTTTTATAGTTTTGATATACCAGGGAATCAGCTTTTGAGTTTGGATTTTTTAAAGAATAAGAATCTTTACGATTTGCCTCACCAGAGTATCGCATATAAAAGAGAACTGCTCCAGCAAATCAACTATGTTCAGACTGAAGGTGTTCCATTTACAGATTTGGAATGGGTCTCCTATCCTATGATTGCAGTTAAGAGCATTGCTTATTTCAAAGGAGTGTTATATGAGTACGACCTATCAAGAGAGGGACAGAGTGTCTCTCAGAAGGCACATTGTAAGGCGATGGATAAGGACTGTTTAATAGTTGAAAAAATGGCGAGTTACTACGAGATTCATAAAGATTGTATTCCATTAGATAATCGTAGAGTTTTGAGAGAAATTGTTTTCAACAATTTGGTTCGTATTTATTTCCACTTTTTAATCAATTGGCCAAAATTGCTCAACAATAAAATTCTGGTAGAGTATGATAATGAGATACATAGTATATCCCCGGAATTATATATGGAAGCTTCTAAAGCTGTTGAAAGACGCAAGTTTATGTCATTTAAATATATAGATGAATGGCGCAGACGAAAGAGTAGAAATACTTTAGTTTATTTTTTCTTTGATATTGGAGTAGCACTTGGTCGCTTAGTTAATAGATCATTGTAGTGATTAAGTATTTCTTATAGTATAATAAACAATAGATTTCATCAATGAACAGTGCCCAATCAGGAAAAATTATTGATACTGTCGAACTCAAGAGCTTGATGTTATCTATATTGAAGGATGTCGATGCTTTCTGCAGGCAGAATAGTATTCGGTATTTTTTAACATATGGAACTTTGTTAGGTGCTGTCAGGCATAAGGGTTATATCCCCTGGGATGACGATATTGATATTCATATGCCCAGGCCTGACTATATGCGCTTTATGAAAGAGTATAGTCATAATTATTATAAAGCGTATTGCGCCGAGTATACCCCAGGATGGGATCATTACATCGCTAAGGTCTGTGATGATAGAACCATTATTGATGAGGGGCATGGTGATAGATGCGGGGTTTATATCGATGTGTTTCCGCTTGATGGTTGGCCAGGTGATAGGATTAGGAATAGAATACATTATTGTAAAATATTGTTATATATGAAGTTGTGGAGTAGTTTGCATTATACTCGGCAACTCAAAATAGTAAAATCAAATAGCATATCTAAGAATCTAAAAATAGTATCCTCTAAAATTCTCGGGTTATTTTGTAATAGTAGAGATGTTCTTAATAGATTGTTAAAAATAAAGATGAGATACCCGTTCAATGATTCTTGCTGGGTGGGTTCATTGACTTGTGGAGAATGGTCTAAGATGCCGAGAGAATCATGTGACCATCTTATAGAAGGAGATTTTGAAGGATATAAATTTTTGATGCCAGAACATTTCGATGAATGGCTTACAACAATTTATGGTAATTATATGCAGTTGCCGCCTGAAGAAGAAAGGGTCTCAAATCACGGTTTCACTGCCTGCTGGAAATGATATTTGTTCCACTTAACGAAGGATGGATAAGGTTAATGATCTAAAGGACTTTAGCACCTATCGTACGGTCTTGATGGGAGTGGCTATTATCTTTATCATGGCAAGTCACTCTTTAGGGAGATTCGCGTTGTATGGCAATATAGGAGTAGAATGGTTCCTTATAGTATCTGCCATTGGCCAGTATTATTCACTTAAGAAGAATCCAGACAGGCAGCTTTATTATAAAAGAAGACTTAAGCGGATTCTTCCAGCGTATTTAATAGTTGCAATTCCTTTTTTCCTAATCAGGTATCCGTTTTCTTTTAAAGACTTTCTTATACGTCTATCTGGTCTTAATCTAGTGTTTTTTTGGGAAAGGACTTTTTGGTTCGTCTTACTGATACTAATCTGTTATTTAATAGCTCCTTTCTATTACCAGATTATTAATATGTATAAAAAGAGCATTGTCATCCCGTTTGCTCTTGTTGTAATAACATTCTTTTTATCTTTCTATTTACCGAGGACACAGATTCTGGTCACAAGAATACCTATCTTTCTTTTGGGGATGAATTTTGGAAAGAGCATTTATGAAGGTGTTTGCATTAAAAGGAAACGTAATTGCTTGTTTTGTTATGTGGCCTCTATTTTGGCAGTTCTTCTCGTATTGTTAATTAATTACAAAATAAAAGTAGGTATTGAATTATATAGATTGATTTATTTCATTTGCGGGATACCATCTCTTTTCTTTATACTGTCAATAGTAAAGAAAATCAAGTTCCTAATAGAGCCATTGTCTTTTCTTGGCTCAATTTCATATGAAATATACCTATTGCACGAGAGTATCGTGTTGGCTCTTTGCCTGTCTTTACCTTTTCCGAAGTTCATCAATGTGCTGATAAGCTATGTCATAGCGGTGTTTTTGGCATTCATTCTCCATACTATTGTTAACCTTATTATTAAGCCTGCTATTAGATAACGGCCAGAATGGAGAAGACAATACAACTAAAAGATTTCAGCTCATATAGGTCTGTCTTGATGGGTGTTGCCATAATCTTCATTATGGCAAGTCATACATTAGGAGGTTTTGCTGCTTATGGAATTATTGGAGTAGAGTGGTTTTTGGTATTATCTTCTATAGGACAGTTCTATTCCCTGAAGAATAATAGTGATGTGAAGTCTTATTATAAAAGAAGGTTATTTCGAATCCTTCCAGCATACTTAATAGTTGCAATCCCTTTTTTCATAATAAAGACATCATCTTCTGTTAGTGAGTTCCTGATCAGGATATCGGGCTTTAATTTAATAATATGGGGAGAGAAATATTTTTGGTTTGTTCCCCTTATTATTATTTGTTATTTGATTGCACCGTTCTATTTCAGAATCATCAATACTTTCAAGTTCAGCATCATCTTACCTTTCATCTTAGCCGGGATAACATTTATTCTGTCTTTTTATTTACCTAAGACTGAGATATTGATAACACGAATACCAGTTTTCTTGCTGGGAATGAGTTTCGCCAAGTATGTGTATGAAGGAACCTTGATAGAGAATGGCAATAGTATCAATTTAATCTTGGTATCCTCGGTGATATCTGTCCTTCTCCTATTGACTATTTACATAGATTGGGTAGGAATTGAACTGGTAAGGATAATCTACTTCATATGTGCTATACCAACCCTTTTCTTTGTGTTGTCTGTCGCTAAATCTGTTACTCCTATTCAGCCTCCACTTGCGTGGATTGGAGCTATCTCATATGAGCTGTATTTAGTGCATCAACATATTGCTCTTGCTTTGTGTACAAAGCTTCCTTTCCCCAGAGCTATTATTGTGATATGTAGCTATGTGCTTGCTTTATTCTTAGCTTATATCCTTCACATATTAGTTTCAAAACTAGTTTCTTTGCCGAAGAGTGATATCAATAACAAATAAAGTCAACTGTTGTGGCTGCAATGCCTGTGGGGATGTCTGCCCTTGTAATGCTATCTCATTCAAGACGGACAAAGAAGGCTTTTGGTATCCACAGGTAGACAAGGCTTTGTGCATAGATTGTGGCAAGTGCGAGAGAGTTTGCCCTGTGATCAGCCAGGCGGACAATATTGAGAGATTTGAAAAGCCTATTGTTTATGCGGCTTATAACAAAGACGAAGCCATCCGTCTTGACAGCACGTCAGGAGGTATCCATTCGATGCTTGCCTCGAAGATGTTTGACAAGGATGCATTCGTGGGGGGAGCTGTATACAACAAAGATCACTCTGTATCACAGATAATCACCGACAAACGCGAACGCCTTCCTGAAATTCGCAGTTCCAAGTATCTTCAAAGCTGCGCATCGACAGTTTATAATGATATTTCAGAGAGGCTGAAGCAGGGGAGAAGCGTCTTTTTCTGTGGAACGCCTTGCCAGGTGCAGGCGCTGTACAAAGTCCTTGGCAAGGATTACGCAAACCTTGTCACAGCAGATTTCATCTGCAGGGGAGTCAACTCTCCAAAGGTCTTCTTCTCATATATGGATATGTTGGAGAAGAAGTATGGAGCACGGGCTACGGATATCAAGTTCAAGTCCAAGGAAAAAGGATGGCACAACTTCTCCATAAGGGTAAAGTTTGACAATGGAAAAGTGTATTGCAAGGACCGTTGGCATGACCTCTTTTTCATTGGTTATCTCCAGTACAATAACTTTGTCCGCCCCAGTTGCTATGATTGTAAATTCAAGTGTTTCCCGCAGAAAGCAGACATAACTCTGGCAGATTTCTGGGGCATAGAGAAACTTGACCCATCAATGGACCAGGACAAGGGAACGTCAATGGTCATGATCAATTCAGACAAAGGTGCCGCATTGTTCGATACCATAAAGGGAGATATTGTCTATAAAGAGTTTTCTCAGGCTGATGCGGCCATTGACAATCCGGCTATGAATCATTCGCTGACATCTGCCTATGAGACTAGAGCAGCCTTTTTCTCCGATCTGGATTCGATGCCTTTTGACAAACTGGCGTTGAAGTATTTTCCTAACGGCAACGGCCATCCTGCACTCAACAAGTATATGAAGATATTTGACAAGATACGGAACAGGTTTTCCGATTTGGGATTGTCCATACCTGCGTGGGCGACCTTTCTGAAATACAATTTTATCTCACCTCAGGTAAAGAAAGGGACCAAGGTTCCACTGATGAACCTTAAGAATACTGTGATCCAATTGGATGAAGGGGCAAAGCTTGTTTTGAACAACCGGCTGAGGGTGGGGGAGAAACAGGTCAAGAGGTCAAGATTGGAGACCAGGATTCTTCTGGAAAAGAATGCTACATTGCAGGTTGATAAGCCATTCACAGTGTATGCTGGAAGTTATATCCGCGTTGTAGAAGGTGGTACGTTGGTAATAAAAGGCAAAGGCTTTATCAACGAGAATGTGCAAATCACTTGTGGCGACAGGATTGAGATTGGAGACGGCTGCTTCATAGGAAGGGATGTGATTATCCGTTCATACGATGCACACGAAATTCTTAAGGAAGGCTACCAGGTATCGGCACCAATTAAGATAGGGAACAACGTCTGGATTGGGCAAAGGGCTATGATTCTGAAGGACGTGAACATTGGCGACGGGGCTGTAGTCGCTGCCGGTTCTGTAGTGACCAAGGATGTACCTGCTAACTGTGTGGTGGCCGGGGTGCCTGCCAAGGTAATAGACCAGGATATTGAGTGGAAATAGAATGAATCTTTTGATAGTAGGAGGTACCGGAGTTCTGAGCACCGCTGTAGTGCGGGAGGCATTGGATAAAGGTATGAAAGTGTCGGTAATCAATAGAGGCCACCGGAAAGGTAGCATCCCTGATGGGGTTGAACTGATCCAGTCTGATATCAAAGAATCCCAGTTTATCAAGTCTGCATTGGAAGGCAGGCATTTCGACGCTGTAATAGATTTCCTATGCTACAATAAAGAACAGACCGCATATAGCCTGGAACTGTTTAAAGGAGTAGCAGACCAGTATATATTCATATCTACTGCTTGCGTCTATGATACGTCCATTCCTGGAATTAAAACGGAAGACTCACCTAAAGGATTAAATGATTGGAGTTATTCTACGGATAAATGGGAGTGTGAGCAGTACCTTGTTCAAAAGGCCGGGGAATATGGGATCAACTATTCAATAGTCCGACCTTGTGTTACATATGACGATACCCGTATCCCTTATGGGATAATGCCTCCTTACGGATATCACTGGACGCTTGCTGCCAGGATTCTGGCAGGGAAACCAGTTATTACTTGGGACGGCGGTTTAGCCAGATGGAGCATAATGAGGGTGGAGGATTTTGCCGTTGGAGTTGTAGGAATTGTAGGAAATGCTAAGGCTTACGGGCAGGCATTCAACATTTGTGGAGACGAAGCGGTATCTTGGACTGAGGTCCTTGACAAGCTAGGAAAGATTCTGGGAAAGGAGCCCGTTTGTTTGGACATCACTTCTGCGCAGTTGAAAAAGTATTGTTCCGGAAGGAAAGGAGAATTATCAGGCAGGGCGTATGATGCGATAATAGACAACTCAAAGATAAAAAGCATAGTTCCGGAATTCAAACAGAAGATTTCTTTGGATGAAGGTCTGGCAAAGACGGTCCAGGCATATAAGAGCCAGAATTACCAGAAAGGAATTGACTGGCGTTTCGATGCCCTGTTGGATAATATTGTATTTAAAGAGAAAGGTCTAGGATGCCGTCTTAATACGCGTTTCACCAACTATATTGGAACAGCCTCTTTGAAGGATCGATTGCTATATCTGCTAATAAAGTTTAATCTTAAGAAGCTTTAAATGGCTGAGATATCGTCAAATAGGACAATTGCAAAGAATACTATTCTGCTGTATGGCAGGATGGTGTTTACGATGTTGGTATCCCTATATACTACCAGGGTGATCCTGAGTACCTTGGGAGTCATTGATGACGGTATCTACAACGTGGTTGGCGGAGTCGTGGGTATGTTTACGTTCCTTAGAGGTACTCTCTCAGGAGCAACTTCGCGCTTCATAACATTTGAACTTGGAAGGGATGATAAAGAACGGCTGCATCAGACATTCTCTGCCGCATTGCTGGTTCATATCATTCTTGCAGTAGCGTTAGTGGTAGTGTTGGAAACGGCAGGCCTATGGTATGTAAACCATAAGTTGAATGTTCCTGAAGACCGTCTTTTCGCAGCCAAGGTGGTATATCACCTTTCTGTTATCGCCATCCTGTTCAGTGTGACCCAGGTGCCATACTCCGCATCAATCATCGCCCACGAGAGGATGGGAGTTTTTGCATACATCAGCATTTTAGAGGCCGTCTTGAAACTAGCTATTTGTTATGCTATTGTCGTTTCTCCTTTTGACAAGCTTATAACATATGCCGCTTTGGTGCTTATTGTCACCATTGGAATCCAGATGATATACAGAGTGTACTGTCTCAGGCATTTTGAGGAATGTCATATGACAAAGGTGACACAGAGCGGAATAATTAAACCTATCTTGACTTTCTCCGGATGGGATCTTTTCGGGAATTTCAGCAGTATGGCAAGGGACCAGGGTGTTGATGTGATCCTGAACTATTTCTTTGGCCCTGCTATCAATTCGGCTGCTGGTAAAGCCGGAACGATCTGTAATGCCGTGAATGGATTGGCAAGTAACTTCCTTACTGCCATAAAGCCCCCTATTGTAAAAGCTTATTCAATGGGGGATATAAAGAGGATGGAGGAGCTTATGATAGACGCATCGAAATATTCATATGTTTGTTTAATGCTGTTTGCCGCTCCATTCTTCTTTGAAAGCAAATTCGTGATTGATTTGTGGCTAAAGAATCCTCCTGCGTATGCGGAAGTCTTTTGCTCTGTGGATCTTGGATTGGCTGTATTGACCGCTATGTTCCTACCGTTGGTTTTTGCAATAACAGCATCGGGAAGAATTCGTTTCATGAGCGTCGTGAACGGTGCTATCTGGCTTGCTGTTGTTCCAATAACATTTTTTATGTTGAAGGCGGGAGGTGCTCCTATTGTTCCATACGTTGTTAAATATGGCCTTCTTGTGTTTGTGGTTATCTCTAATTTCTATTCTGTCAAGAAGAATATTCCCGAATTTGATAAAGGTTTGTATTTTTGGAAAGCGTTTATCCCATCCATCATATCAGCGATAATAGTGATGGCTGTGACATATTGTGTGTATCGACTTTTTCCGGGGCCGTCTTGGTGGAGAATCCTCTCAGTCTGTGCTACCACGACAATGACTCTTGGAGTAACATCTTTCTTCATTGTGTTTGACAAACATATCCGTGAAGCTGCGATTGAAAAAGTTAAATCGATATTGAAAATAGGAGCTTAGTATGGCTGCGTTGGTTAGCATAATAACGCCTTGTTATAATGGAGAAAAATATTTGGTAAAATATTTCAATTCCATTCTCGCTCAAACATATCCGGCCATAGAATTGATCTTTATCAATGACGGATCTTCAGATAAAACAGAAGAGATGGCTCTTGAATATGGAAAGAGGTTTAAAGAAAAAGGCTATCAGTTCACATATATCTATCAAAATAATGCGGGGCAGAGTGCCGCCATCAATCAAGGTCTGAAGATCTTCAAGGGTAAGTATCTAAATTGGACGGATGCTGATAATTATTTGCCGGATGATTCTGTTGAAAAGAGGGTGGAGGTCCTTGAAGCCAACCCTAACCTTGGCCTGGTGATAGGGCGTTCCATAGCAGTGGATGATGAGGAATACAAGCAAGTGGGCATCATAAGCGAAACCGGTTTCGACAGGACATCTACAAAACAGCTGATAGAAGACTTTTTGAAGGGGCAGATCAGTTGTACCTGTTGCTGCTCTACGATGGTAAGGAGCTCTATGTTCCTTGATTCCATGCCGGATCCTCCTCAAATAGAGACCCCCAGGGAGATAGGGCAGAATTATCAGTTGTTCATCCCAATAATGTTCAGGCATCAGACTTTGTATGTGCCTGATGTGCTGGGGTATTATGTCGTTCACAAAGATAGTCACTCCCATACTAGGAAAACCTTTGAGCAAAAGCTGCATATACTGGATATCGCTAAAGCTACATTATGGAGCATATCTGACCGTATTGATGTGGATGAGAGTGAAAGAGCGTGGTTTAAGGACAAGATAGCGGAATATGACTGCAAGAACCGGTTGGATACAATGCAGCATTATATGAGGAAGGATGGATTGGCGGAGGTCGTTAAAGGGCTGAAGACTCTTGAGGCATATGACTCATCGGCCAGGAGAATGGTATTGAAAATCAAGTACCCTTGGATCAAGAAGATAAGCGATTTGGTTTGGAGAGTGCGGAATTAGTATGAAAAAAAGCATATATGTCATAGTCAAAGGCCGTAACGGCAACCAATTGTTTCAGTATGCTTTTGCCCGGAGGATTCAAGAAATGACGGGAGGAGAGTTGATACTTGATTTCTCTGAGATGGGATTCAATAAGTCCGCAGGGAAATACGGCCCTGAAAAGCATATGGACAATGCTTTGGATTACTTTAGTGTCAAGCCGTATACATATGTGGATGCCGGTAGTAATTACAAAGGAAGTCTGTTCCATAGGATTCAACTCCTTCTATATCGGTTTGTCAGAAAGGTTTATACGACATTTCCTGGTAAAGCAGAATTAATAACAAAACTGACTTCTGGGCTGCTTCAGCGGCTTGGAATCTATTATCAGTATGGCACCAATTCTTTTCTTGGATATCGTAAGCCTTCAAAATCCATAAGGAATGTGTTGATTAGGGGATGGTTTGAGTCCGAGTCATACTTTGAGCCAATTAAAGAAGTTATTAAAAAGGAGTTCACATTGTTGTTTCCATTGCATGATTATCTTAAAGAGTTAGAACAAAAACTTTTAGAAGAAGAAAGCATCTGTGTGTCAGTTAGACGAGGAGATTTCGCTTCAGATGCATATAAGAATGAGTTCCTTATATGTGATATCAATTATTACAAAAAGGCTATCTCTCTTCTTTTGGGAAAGTTCCCAAATTCTATGATTTTAATATGTTCAGATGATGTAAGATGGTGCAAGGAGAATCTTCAAATCCCAAGTGATAAGGTGATATACGAGCCTAATGACCTCTCAATAAATGAGAAGTTCCACATTATGACCGCTTGTCGGCATTTTGTTATTTCTAATAGTACTTTTTCTTGGTGGGTGCAGTGGTTGTCTAGGTATAAAGGGAAAAAGGTGGTAGCACCATCGATTTGGAGAAGAAGTTCTCCTCCAGTCAAAGATATTTTCATGAAGGACTGGATATTGGTCAACTGCAAATGAAAATAGGCATTGTAACACAGCCTCTTTACGCGAATTATGGCGGTATCCTTCAGAATTATGCCCTTCAGCAGGTTCTGAAACAGATTGGTCATGAACCTGTCACATTGGACTATATGCCTTCGCTCTCATTGGGCCGTTATATCTTATATGCAGGAAAAGGTCTGCTATGTGCATTGTCGCCCAACAAACGCCATCCTATAAAACCCTACCATCATTATTTGCAGCGTCCTGCTAGCATAGATTCCTTTGTCTGCTGTAATATCAATCTGACAAGAACTATCCCGGAGTATAACAAGCGCTTGCTTGAGAAAAATGGGATAGAAGCCTTGATTGTGGGCAGCGACCAGGTCTGGAGATATTCCTACAACTCTCATTATCTAGAAGATATGTATCTTGCTTTCGCCAAGGATTATCCTTGCATAAAACTAGCTTATGCGGCTTCTTTTGGAGTTGAGAAATGGGACTATCCAGCTGCAAAAACATTTGAGGCTAAAGAGTTGATCAAACAATTCCGTTCAGTTTCGGTCAGGGAGAATTCAGCCGCACATATGTGCCAAGAGATCTTTGATGTCAAAGCTCAAGTAGTTCTCGATCCCACGTTACTTTTGGACGCATCAGATTATGAGCGCTTCTGCTCCAGGCCTGAACTTGATAGCGCCCCGTATTTAGCAGCCTATATTTTGGATATGAATGAAGAGAAAGAGGTGCTTATATCAACTACTGCTAAAGAACGAGGTTTGGCAATTAAAAAGATGTCAGTTTCAGAAAAAAGCGACTCTATTGAAGAGTGGCTCTCTACTATCAGGAATGCTGAGTATATAATAACTGATTCTTATCATGGGTGTTTATTTTCTCTTCTGTTTAATAAACAGTTTAGGGTTCTGATTAACAAAGAAAGGGGCGAAGATCGTTTCTTGACATTGTTTGAAAGGCTAGGAATAAAAGATTCAGTCCCTGATTATGATTTAGTCAAGAGTCAGCTGAATGAGTTCAGAAAGCAGAGTATAAGGTTTCTTTTAGACAGTTTATGTAAATGAGTCTTAAGGAAAAACTCAAGAACTGGTATATCAACTTCACTCAGTTGAGGTGGACGGTAGGAGTGGCAGATTTTGACTCCAAAGCTATCCTTGATCCCAAATCAAAGCTTAAGATTCATTGGGTGAAGCATCACAGCAAGGAGAGTTGGTTTGCAGATCCGTTTATCCTTTCAGTAACGGATGATTACATCTACATATTGGTAGAAGAATTTATATATACCCTCAACAGAGGTCGTATTTCAAGGTTGAAAGTAAACCGTCATAACTGGAAACTTGAGAGTATAGACTCGGTAATAGAGCAGAAGACCCATATGTCTTTCCCTGCTTATTATAGGGAAAACGGAAAGGTTTTTATTTACCCGGAAAACACGCTTACAGGGAGGTTGACTTTGTTTGAGTATGACGAAGAAACGGGCAAAACGAAAAAGGTAAGGGATATCAGCGACCGCCCTTTGGCTGATGCAGTGATGTGTCAGATAGAAGGTAAAAGAGTCATAATTGCTACAACTGCTCCAAATGACAGCGGGACATACTTGGATATCTATCCATATACGGACGTCTCAGAAACTGCTCCTTTGGACACGGTTTCCTTTGATTCCAAAGTCGCGCGAAATGCAGGCTTTCCATTTGAAGCACAGGGCATTACTGTAAGGCCTGCACAGGATTGCACCCGGTTCTATGGCTCGTGTGTCGTCCTGCAGGAGATGGCAGTTGAACAAGGTAAACTCAAGTTCCGTGAAATCAGGCGCCTATATTCTCCTAGGTTCACATATAAGCACGCTTTCCATACTTTCAACGTGTTCCAGAATAAATACATAGCAGTAGACGCAGAAGGCTTCAGACATGGTCTTCTAGCAGAGCTTATCTTTAAGCTTAGGGAGTCTTTCAAGAAATGAGCGCAGCTAATTCCATTGTATCTGTCATACTTCCAGTTTACAACGGGGAAAAATATCTTGCCCAGGCAATAGATAGTATTCTGTCCCAGTCATATGGTAAGTGGGAGTTGCTGGTTGTGGATGATGGCTCAAAAGACGGAAGTGCTTCTATCTGTGATGAGTATGCTGGAAGGGATTCCCGAATCAAGGTTTTCCATCAACCAAACAGCGGCGTCAATTCAGCCAGGGCTAGAGGAGTTGACAATGCTTCCGGAGAGTATTTTGTATTCTTGGATGCCGATGATACTTTGTCATCGGACGCTCTGGAGTATATGCTAGGGCAATTCTCAGATAGCTATGATTTACTTGTTTGCGGGAAGGAAGATAAGACCCTGAATAAAGAAGAGTACTTGAAAGATTTGTGGACATGTGCCATTGCTCCCGCATTATGGGGTAAGATGTTCAGGGCTTCGGTGTATAAGCAAATGGATTACGCTATTGACCGTCGTCTTGTTATGGGCGAAGATCTGTTGCTGAATTCGATGTATGCCTTGAGCGTTAATAAAGTCAAAGTATTGCCACGGATGGTTTATCTTGTTAACCATAATAATGAAACATCTGTTACCAGAACCTTCAAGCATAATTGGGAATATGAGAAGATATACTTCGGCAAGGTGCAGGAACTATTCCTGGATAAATGCTCTGAATGGGATTCTTATGAACAGATTAAGTTACTTGTCAACAAGTCCTGGCTCAACGCTATGAAATATGTGATGCTTGACGGAGGTCGGATTGATTATGATAGTGACCAATTCAAAGAGATTAAAAGTTTTTTTGATAAGAAAAAAGACCAATTAGGGCCAAGTGAAAGACTCATTTTTTTAGTAAGGAATGCGTGGCTGTATCGCAATATAATGAAAGAGTATCTAAAACAAAGATGAAGCAACAATGAAACCTGTCCTTGTTATTACTGTTCCTTGTTTCAATGAGGAAGAAGTTCTTGAAGAAACGGTAAAAAGGTTAAGTGCATTAGTCAATGAACTTGTTAATAACCAAGAGAGTATTAATGCCAATAGCCGTCTCCTGTTGGTGAATGATGGGTCAATTGACAATACTTGGACAATAATACAACAATTGCATAAAAGCAATCCGTTTGTTTGTGGTGTCAATTTGGCCGGTAATGTAGGTCATCAGAATGCTCTTATGGCAGGTCTGGAGACTGCCAAAGATATGGGGGACATCATTGTGTCAATTGATGCGGACCTACAAGATGACATCTCTGTAATAAAGGAGATGATCAATAAGTATCTAGAAGGTTGTGATATAGTTTATGGAGTAAGAAAAGAACGTAAAACGGACACTTGGTTCAAAAGAGTTACGGCTCAAAGTTTTTATAAACTGATGAATCTCTTAGGAGTCAAGTCTGTTTATAATCACGCAGATTATAGGTTGATGAGCAAAAGAGCTGTGGAACAGTTGTGTAGATATAGAGAGAAGAATCTTTTTTTGCGTGGTATCATTCCAACTCTAGGTTACAAGACAGATTGTGTATATTATGATAGAACTGAAAGGTTTGCAGGTGAAAGCAAATATCCCTTGGGCAAGATGATCAATTTTGCAATTGATGGTATTACTTCCTTTAGCGTCAAACCTGTCCGCTTGATTTTTTTGATAGGCGTGTTATTCCTTCTGATTGCTATCGGCATACTGATATATGTCATTGTATCAATGATAAAAGGCAATGTGGTTTCAGGATGGGCGTCATTAATTCTTTCATTATGGTTCATAGGAGGGTGTGCTTTGCTTGGAATAGGGGTAATAGGAGAGTACGTCGGCAAGATTTATTTAGAAGTAAAGGATAGACCTCGTTACAACATCGAAAGCAAATTAATAAAATGAATAGAACAGACTGGAAGATACTGGGAGTATTAGCTGTATTCGTAACAATCCTCCTTTTTTTCATTTCCCAAGATTCGTATCTATACGATTTACATAGCCGTGTAGATTCGGCCTGGTTCTTCATGTGCGGAAAGGCTTGGATGAACGGACTAATCCCATATGTGGATTTTACAGATTCAAAAGGCCCGTTGCTTTGGCTGATATATGGAATAGGGTATTTAATCCAACATACTAATTACTTGGGTGTATTCTGGATATCGTGTATATGGTATTCCTTGACGTATTTTATATCATATAAGATAGCGAATATCTTCATTAATAACTCTCTGTTAGCCCTTTCCTGTTCCATATTAATGACCTTTGCTTTCTTTAACCCTTGGTTCCATAATGAAGTTAGGGCTGAAGATTTTGGGTTATTATTTATGAACCTCTCTTTGTATAGGGTGTGCCTTCTTATGTATAAGGAGAATGCCTCCAAACGATGTCTTCTTTCTTCTTTCGCAATTCTTGGGGCCTCTTTCGGCGCACTATTAATGATAAAATTCAATATAGCTGCTATGCAGGCTGTGTTCATACTCTGCGCTCTTGTAGTCCTGATCAAAGAAAAGATTAATTGGTGGAAACCATTTTTATGGGGAGTTATAGGTTTCTTTTCTGTAACACTTCCATTCATAGCCCTATTCTTGATAAAAGGTAATTTGCTACCATTTATCCAAGAGTATTTTATAAAGACCATACAAACCGTAGATAACGCGGGCCTTAACTGGGCTCCTCAAAACTTACTGTTGTCTCAGGTTGATACCAATAACCCATTATTAACCTATCTGCTTGAATGGGGGGACGTGATATACACTCCTGAAATTGGTTTCGTTCTCGTTACGCTAATAATTGGAGGTTTGTTATTCAAGAAAAGAGGAACTCGATATGGCTGGATGCCTCTTCTGGTATCATTATGGGTTTTTGCTTTTACAATAAGACATCACACATATTATTATTTCAATATCTGTTCATTCCTGTTTATTTTTATAGTGATTGAGTTGATAGATAGAATAGAAGAACTTAGAGGAAAGATAGTTATAACTGCCGCTCTCTTGGCGTCCTTGCTTATCATTCCAGCTCATTTATTGGCATATTCATTCAAGGTGTTGATCTTCAATGATAACCTTAATCAACGGGACTTTTATAGGGTTTCTTATGTTATGTCTCAGGTAGAGAAGCCAAAAATTGTAAGCGCATATGAATATGAGGAAGGTTTCGGCATTCTATCAGAGTCTTTACCAGCTGGTAAATATTGGGTTATGCAAAACGGAATGACTCCGGCTATGATGAAAGAACACGAAGATCTTATCTTATCAGGTAAGGCTGATTTTATAATAATTGACAAAAGAAGTTTTGAAATAAGAAATCGCATTAAAGAAAGCCAACTACTAGATAAAGGGTATGAAGAGTATTTAAGGTTTGGCGACTCTAACAATTATATTCTTTATTCCAACAGGAAAGGACTTGATGTTAAGGAAGAATCAACCCCTTCATATATTGAACTTTTCATTAAGAAGGCATTTTAGCTTTACCCATTTTTGGATAGGACTTTGACAAATTGTAGACAGTCTAACTTCGAA
>JAEEGL012791291.1_pt1 | contig 21311 bp, 16 predicted proteins | sample 9134231 | NCBI WGS metagenome assembly JAEEGL01 (sample SAMN16246548, study PRJNA631951) | gut metagenome | biome: gut microbiome; feature: rumen; material: fiber-attached | host: Bos | place: Iran: Karaj | collected 2018-10
CACTGCAAAAGCGGCTAGATAGGTCAGGAAAGCTGTCAGATAGAGCAGCATGCTCTGTCCCATCAGTGCATGAATCAGTATGATGGGGGCGAAGGGAAGGATGAACCAGGCGAAGTTGGCCATGATGACACCTTCCACGTTGCCGGAAGAGATCAGCATCATGATCGTGAAAAAGATCAGAAGGATCAATACCCAGATTCCATTTGCTTTTGCCGCGAACTGCATATCCAGCTTTTTTCGGAACAGAACATAGACTAGGACCGTTAATGTCGGAACGATGACCATATTCGCCTGGGATAATCCGGCAAAACCAAGGATCAATCCCGGTAAGCTGGCGATAAACGGAATCAGGACACAAAAGAGCGCTATCTTTAGCAGGTTTTTCATTTGCTTCTGAGATCCTTTCATTCAGAAAGCTCTGAGCCGGGTAAAAAAATATTACGAACGGCTGATCGTTCTCAGATCCGGCCCGAAGAAAGGAACGAACCGGTAGTATCCCTTGAATCGGGAGAACAGACGATCCATATAAAGATCTCTAAGCCGGTCCGGCTCCAGATTGGTGGAGATAAGCGTAGCTTTTTTCTTCAGGATCCGTTGATTAAAGCATTCGAACAGATCGGCCGCAGTTACCTGGTTCAGATATTCGGATCCAAGATCGTCGATAATCAGAAGATCGACTTCACCGATCTGATCATGAATGAGCTGAGCTTTATCCTGCATCTCCACATTGCGGTGGAATCTGTATTCTTCCATGGCAGAGCAGAGTTGATTGGCAGTAAGATAAAGAACGGTAAAGCCCCGATCCAGGACCATCTTGGCGATACAGTCACACAAAAAAGTCTTGCCGGTGCCGGGACCTCCGTAGAAGATCATACTGTCCGGTTCGTTGTTCGGGAAGTTTTCAGCATAAGAGTAGGCCATTTTCGAAACATTAGCGATGTTCTTGCGCGGTGAGACCTTTTGCCCTTCCAGTACATTACGGGAGAAGAGGGCAATATTGAATGTTTGAAAATTGTTTCGTTCAAGTTCTTCACGAATACCGGAAGCTTCATAGGCTTCATCAATCAGACGCTGAGTCAGACAACGGCATCGCTTTCCGTCAGAAAAACCGGTATCCTGACAGTAGGGACACTGATAGATGGGATCCGCATAGTTCTCGGAAATACCGGCTTGCCTCAGCAGAGCCTTTTTTTCCTCGCGGAGATGATGATTGGTTTCTTTCAGCTCACGAAGCAGTTCCTCTTTGCTTTTTCCGGGAGACTGAAGGTAAGTACGTACAGCATTGATTCCGGTCTGTTCCAATGCCTGGTCGATTTCGCGGATGCGGGGAATCTTCCGATATACCTCTATACGACGAAAAGCGGCGTCAGATTCAGCCTGCCGCCTCTTTTCTTCATATTCGTGCCAGATTTTCGGATGAACAGAGATAGCCATAATCAATCTTCACTTTCTTCCGGGGCTGGTTTTGCCAGCCTTTCGTAGGTTTCATAATCATAATAAGGTGTCGTTGAGCGGGCAAAGTAAGAACCTTTGCGATTTGTGGACATCCCCGAAGAAACTTTTGTGCCAAGGAAAGCCTGATCCAGGGAAGCAATATCGGAGAGATTTCTGACACCCTGCTGATACCATGGATTCAGAATTCCTTCCATATACTTAAAGCTTGCTTTGCCGGTTTTCTGGAAGGTGCGCCGTGCGGCCTCCAGGATAATATCCAGCGAAAAGCCATACTGATAGATCCAACGATCAAAATACTCCTGTTCAACATCGTTCGGGGTATGATAGTTCATGCCCAGTGCTTTATAAACAGGAAGATACAGTTTGAAGCGAAGGGTGTATTTTTCTGCTGCCTCAACAGAGTCGATCTGATGATCAGACCAGTCTTCAGCTACCTTTTCCATATAACGGAAAGAGCGGTTGCCGGATTCGATACAGGTTTTGATCAGAAAGAGAATAACATCGACATCCAGACGATAATAATCCAGAAAACCAAAAAGGATCATCATATCTGACGGGCCAAGGGGCTGACCGAGCAATTTTTCGGCACTCTGGAAAAGGCGTTTGGTTGTGGGATTCTTGGAGTAGATCTCGATCTCCTCAGGAGAGTAGACCGGTTTGCGCTCGACCCGGATGACCTTGGCTTCCGGAGGCGTTTGGACACGGTCTTCTGAAATATGGGTCCCCCTGGGCGGCATCGGCTGAGACGCACCAAAAGAAATCCAGAGCTGTTCACCATCCTGGCGCAGTGTAAGAACACCCTGCTTCTGCCAGTAGGTGAGAGCCTGAAGTACGTCAGATTCTAACATATGAAGCATTTCCGCTGCTTTGGCAGTGGAAAAATCAGGAATATTACGATAGAAGGAACGAAATACGTACAAATATACTTTGACATAATTGCCGTTGGCTTCCGGCATATCATGAAGAATGAACTGATCAGACACAGGTATTTGAAAATCATACTGATCCTGGTTAAAAAATAAGGCAGGCATGGTTATTTTCCTTGTTCTCTCTCTATAATTATCTCTCTAGTAACCAAAGGGTTCTCCTTGGACATTAACAATATAGCACAATCAGAATCGTTTGTGAAGAGGGCGGCAAGTCCCAAAGAAAACGGAAGAAGAACAAAAGGTTATCCACTTTTTTGTGGATAACCTTGAAAACGAACATGAAAAACGCTTAGAATACACCATTTTTGTTCGGGGTTTTCCACAAAAACGAAAAATCTATCCCCAGGATGTGAACAAGTGTTTGAAAGCGAACAGATGTGGATAATGTGGATAATTACTGAATTTCGGAGGATGAGAGCAGGTCAGTCGCGATCTTTACTGCATTTCCGGCTCCCATAGTAATCAACATATCGTCTGTTGAAATCTTTTTTTCTAAATATTTTTCGATTTCTTCGAACACCGGAATGTGAACAGCATCCACACCATGTTTGCGAAGAGCTTCTGCCAGCATTGCAGAGGATACCTCGCCGGTATCAACCTCCCGGGCCGCATAGATATCGCACAAAATCACATGATCCGCCATGGAAAGAGCTTCGACGAAATCATCAAAGAATGTGATCGTTCGACTGTAGGTGTGCGGCTGAAAAACAACGTACAATTCTTTGAAAGGCACTTCCCGTGCGGCTTTCAGCTGGGCTTTGATCTCTGTCGGGTGGTGAGCGTAATCATCGATCACTTTGGCACCGTGATACTCGCCCAGATATTCGAAACGTTTCTTCGTACTTTGATAAGCAGCGATTCCCTCTCGAACAGCATCGAACGGAACCCCTTCCGAAACCGACAGTGCGGCAGCAAGTAGCGCATCATAGACCATATGCAGACCGGGAACATAGAGATCCAGCCGACCATGATCCTTACCGTTTTCGATGAGATGGAAAGAATATCCGAGACCTGTCTCGTGGTGGACCACATCCGATACGGTAAAATCAGCTTCTTCGTCGAGGGAAGCAGTGACGATCCGAATATTCTTATCTTTGATCAATGAATCGAACAGCGGTTTAAGTGCGGGTGAAGTAACCAGCACACCGCCTTCTTTCATAGCTTCGACATACTGCTGGAAGGAATGCTGTTCATTCTCAAAGGTGCGGAAATAATCCAGATGCTCCGGTTCGATGTTGGTAATGATGTTGTATTTGGCATGAAAATGGAGAAAGCTGTCCGTATATTCACAGGCTTCGATGATCATAGGATCGCCCTGACCGATACGGAAATTTGTCCCGGTGTTGTGGAGGATACCGCCGATATTAAAAGAAGGATCACGCCCTGCAGCCATATAGATGTGTGCCAGAATACTGCTGGTGCTGGTCTTTCCATGAGAGCCGGCAACTGCAATGGGGGTATCATAATGATCAAACAGCCGGCCAAGCATTTCTGCACGGGAAAGAACTTCTGCGCCGCTCTTTCTTGCAGCGATCAGTTCCGGGTTGTCTTCATGAATAGCAGCTGTATATACGATCGTATCAATGTCTGGGGTAATATTCTCCGCCTGTTGGGGGATGCGTACGGGAATGCCCGCCTGCATCAGAAGAGGATAGGTATCTCCTATCTGTCGGTCGGATCCGGTTACTTCATAACCCAGTGATTTCATGGCACAGGCGATGCCGCTCATGCTGATTCCGCCGATTCCGATAAAATGAATATGCTTCATTCGATTCTGTTCTCCTGAAAAAGCCTTTGCAAGTTCTGCATAACTAATTGATTATATCACAGCTTCATGATAAAATAAAGTTCTATCAAAAAAACATATCGGGAGCAGACCATGTATTTAATTGCTGGATTGGGGAACCCCGAAAAACGGTACGCCGCGACACGCCACAATGTTGGCTTCGAGGCGGCATTTCGTGTGCATGAAAAAGAGAATTTCCCATCTGAACACGGAAAGTTTCAAGCTATGGTTTCCCTTGGAAAGATCGGCAGCGAGAGTGTCGCACTGATCCGACCGATGACCTATATGAATCTCTCCGGACGAGCAGTCAGAGAGACGATGAACTATTATCAGATTCCTCCGGAAAACGTGATCGTCATTTATGATGATGTTTCTCTGCCTTTCGGAACGATCAGGGTCCGACGGGGAGGATCGGCCGGCGGGCATAACGGAATGAAAAGCATCATAGCAGAGATCGGTTCACAGGCTTTTCCCAGAGTACGCATCGGAGTAGGAGAAAAGCCGGAAGGTTGGGATTTGGCAGACTATGTTCTTTCGCATTTTACAAAAGAAGAAATCGAACAGATCAGCCGGACGATCGACGAAGCGGCTGATGCCGCCATCTCGATCATCACGAATGGTGTTGAGAAAACGATGAATATCTACAATACAAAAGGAAAAGCCGATGAGTGAACATGAAAAGATGCATGGGATCTACAGTCCGATCCGGCATCAGAGCTATATAGAAACCGCGCTTCGTCACATTGAAGACAAAAAGCCGTTTCTGATCAGCGGAGTGGGTGATTCTGTTCAGAATCATCTTTCTCAGGCATTGGCAAACTTCTCTCATCATCCGCTTCTGGTTATCGTACCTAACGATCTGAAAGCCAGAGAAGTCGCAGAAGAGATGCGATTCTATGATCCGAAAGGAACGTTCTTTCTTCCGGCGAAAGATCCGCTCTTTTACAGCGTCGATGTCCGTGGGCTGGCGATCGAAGAGAGCCGGATGAAAGTTTTTCGTGCGCTCAGGGAAGGTCGCGTGAGTACACTGATCCTGTCTGTTGAAGCTCTTTATGACCGGTTGATTCCGAAGAAAGACTGGGAAAGTTTTGTGATCCGGCGAAGGATCGGACAGGATCTTCCGCTGGATGAACTGACTGCCAATCTGGTGCGGATGGGATATGAACGAAATGATCAGGTAGAAGGTCCCGGTCAGTTTGCAGTTCGCGGGGGCATCGTGGACGTTTATCCGATCGCTCAGGATGAAGCGGAGGATAATGCAGTCAGAATTGAGCTCTGGGGCGATGAAATCGACTCGATCCGTGTGCTGGATGCGGAAACGCAGCGTTCACAGCAACGATTGGAATATGTGACGATCTATCCGGTCTCTGAGATCCTCGTTAAGGAAGAACAGCTGGATGAAGGTACGAAGAAGATCCGACGGGAACTGGAAGAGGAAGAAGTACATCTTCGAAGTCTGGGACTGGAGGAAGAAGCAGACAGATTAAGAGGAATGACGCAGCACTTCTTAAACAGACTCGCTTCCGGAAAAATGCGCGGCCTCGAGAGCTATACCAATCTGTTCTATGACAAAACTGTCAGTATACTTGACTATATCGATCCGCAAAGCCTGCTGATCTTTCAGGAGCCGGCCAGAATCCGTGAGAGGATCCGGCTCCTGAAAGATGAACTTTCGAACAGTCTGGAGGGACGGCTTCGCGGAGGGTATCTGCTTCCATCCCAGAAAAATATGTTTCCGGACTTCGATGAGATCGAGGAAGAAATGAACGGGTTTGCGCGCGTATTTCTGTGCAGTCTTTTATCCAGCACGCAGGATGCTTTCTATATACAGGATATCCTGCGGGTCAACAGCCGTTCGGTCAACGTTCTGTCGAGTGAGCCGCGTATGCTGCTGGAGGAGATGAAAGCCAATATTTCTCTTGGTTACAGTACGATCCTTCTGTATGAAAGCAGTCTTCGGGCAGAGAGAGCTGTTCAACAGCTGAAAGAGGAAGAAGTGCCGGCCTATTTGTTTGAAGATTATACTTCTGATATCCGTCCCGGTACTGTCGCCTGCGCAAAAGGAAGTCTGAAGCGCGGATTTGTCTATCCGGATGCAAAATTTTATGTCATCTCCATGCAGGAGATGGCCGAGAAGAGCAGACGGGGAAAAAGCAGAAAACGCCGTCGGTTCAAGGCAGGGGAACGTATTGAGAACTTCAGCGATCTGTCAGTAGGCGATTATGTTGTTCATGAAAACCACGGTGTTGGCATCTATCAGGGAATTGTGCAGATGGATGACGAAAATACACGCCGGGATTATTTCAAGATTCTCTATAAAGACGGCGGTGTTCTGTATGTTCCGACTACCTCTTTGGATATTCTGCAGAAATATGTTGCCGGAGAAGATGCATCTCCCAGGATCAACAAACTGGGCGGCAGTGACTGGCAGAGAACGAAGGCGAAGGTAAAGGAGAGCGTCAAAAAGCTGGCCGAAGATCTTCTGGTTCTCTATGCCGAACGGCAAAGCCGGGCCGGATATCCATTCGGAAAGGATACGGTCTGGCAGCGGGAATTTGAAGATGCTTTCCCCTTTGAAGAGACAGATGATCAGATCGCTGCGATCGAAGATACAAAACGGGATATGGAAAGCCATCATATCATGGATCGATTGATCTGCGGAGATGTTGGTTACGGCAAAACGGAGATCGCGATCCGTGCTGCTTTCAAAGCAGTGCAGGACAGTAAACAGGTAGCCCTGCTTGCACCAACGACGATCCTGGCTCAGCAGCACTACAATACTTTCGTCAGCCGGATGAAAGACTATCCCGTGACAGTAGGTCTTCTGTCCCGCTTCAATACGCCTAAACAGATGAAACTCATTCTTGCAGGTCTTAGGGCAGGAACTGTCGACATCGTGATCGGTACACACCGGCTGTTGTCCAAGGATGTGGAGTATAAAGATCTTGGACTTCTGATCGTGGATGAGGAGCAGCGATTCGGTGTCTCGCATAAGGAAAAGATCAAGGCCATGAAGAAAGACGTCGATGTTCTGACTCTTTCGGCTACACCGATTCCCAGAACACTTCATATGAGTCTGAACGGAATGCGGGATATGTCTCTTCTGGAAGAAGCACCGCAGCATCGAATCCCGGTCCAGACTTATGTCATGGAAGATGACGAACAATTGGTCAAAGAAGCAGTATATCGTGAACTTGGACGGGGAGGACAGGTTTTCTATCTGTATAATCGTGTCAACAATATCGAGATGGCTGCTCATAGGCTGCAGGAACTCATTCCGGAAGCCAGAATCGAGATCGCACATGGCCAGATGGACGAACGCCAGCTGGAGAAAGTCATGCTGCGATTTGTTGAGGGGGATATCGATGTTCTGGTCTGTACGACCATCATTGAAACCGGACTGGATATACCGAATGCCAATACACTGATCGTACGGGATGCCGACACGATGGGGCTTTCTCAGCTTTATCAGCTGAGAGGTCGTGTCGGACGTTCGACAAGGCTGGCTTATGCCTATTTTCTTTACCGACAGGGTAAAGTGCTGCAGGAAGCAGCAGAGAAGCGTCTGGAAGCTATTGGAGAGTTCACAGACTTCGGCAGCGGATTTAAGATAGCAGTGAGAGATCTGCAGATCCGCGGGGCCGGCAATATACTGGGTCCGGAGCAGCATGGCCATATGGGAGCGGTCGGCTATGATCTGTACTGCAAACTGCTTCGGGAAGCCATGGATACTCTTCGTGACAGACCCCCGGAGGAAGCTTTTGAGACTACTGTATATATCAAGGTAGATGCTTTTATTCCTTCGACCTATATCAGCAATGAAAGGCAGAAACTGGAAGCTTACAAGAAGATCGCAGTCATTCGTTCAGAGGAAGACTACGACGAGATGTTCGATGAACTGATCGATCGATACGGTGATATGCCGGACAGTGTTCACAACCTCCTGATGATTTCTATGATCAAATCGCTGGCCAATATGAGCGGTGCCGATGTGATCGAATATACCAAAGGAATGCTGAGTCTGAAGCTCAGAGAGGATGCGAGGATCGACTTTGACAAACTGCAGGCATACCTTCAGGCAAACAAAGCGGATGTACGACTGCTTTCCGGCTTGGGACAGACAAAGCTGAATCTCCGAATTGAGGACAGTCCGAAAGACGATGTACTGCTTGGAAGAATCCTGAAACGAATGAAAGAAGTTGCATCGCTTCGGATCAGGGAAGAAGGGCAGGAAGAAGTGAATGAGTGAGAATAAAACAAGATATTTATCTCCTTTTGGGCGTATCGTGTTGAGTATTCTTCTTACCATCATGTTCGCTGTTATCTTGCTGGCCTGGATTCGGGACAGGCAGACTCCGGAAAAACTGAAAGTACTGCAGATCGATCAGGAAGCCGTGTATATCAATGAAGCCATGATCTACTACCGCCTGATGGAGGACGCCTTTGAACAGAAAGGCGGAGAGGACATCTGGACACTGGATGTACTGGGTGTTGATGTGCGGCAAACAGCGCTTGACCGGGTTCTGGAGTCCATTATCCGGATCAAGATGGCTGCAAAAGCAGCCGGCAAGGCTTCTTCCTATGAAGAGGAAGAGATAGCACGTCTTAAAGGAGTGCTGGAAAGTTACCTGGGAGAAGAATATTGTCTGATCCACGAGATCGATGAACAGACTTTGATGAAAGTGGCGGAAGACAATTATCTTGCTTACCGGTATGAACACAATGTCCGTTTTCTCTACAGTGAGATTGAAGATGATATACAGTCCGGTATGGCGGAGAGATTTGGCATCTATGATAATACGCGTACAATGAATGATTATCTGTCGAGAGTCATTCTTGAACCGATCATGTTTTATACAGGAACTTTCGTAGAAGGAGAATGGACAGTCTATCCGGCAGTTCAAAGGGAACAGATCCTGCAGTATGCCGAGACGGTCAGAGAAGCGATTACCGCCAAGAACTACTATACTATGAGAAAACAGTTTGCTGATACGTCCTCAGTTACAGACAATCCGGTCTTTCAGCGAGGAGAAGTCATCTGCCCGGAAGAACGGTTTGGTCAGGTATACCGCGGACAGATCGATCGGTCGGTAAGAGACCAGATTTTCTCATTAAAGATCGGCGAGATTTCTCCGATCATTGAAACACCATACGGCTACCTGATCGTTCGAATCACGGGTTTCAGGGATCCGATGGAACTGGACAGACAGGAATTTGAAAGGCAGCTGACTTTAGCCAAAGCTCAGTACAGAAGTGAACTGACTGAAGAGCTGAAAGCCCGGAGACTTTCATCAGAGCTGGACCGTCTGGTAGAAGAGAGTACTCTCGTCAGGTACGACGATCTTTTCGCTGAATATGTGCGAGAACATGAGTAAGTGCTTCTTGACATTACACCCTGCCTGTCGTAAAATATTTCTGTAAGAACTTTAATTCCACAACTGAATGGAGGTTGATTCCAATGGTAAAAGTTGCTATTAATGGTTTTGGTCGTATCGGTCGTCTGGCTTTCCGTCAGATGTTCGAGGCTGAGGGTTATGAAGTCGTTGCTATCAACGATCTGACCAGCCCCAAGATGCTTGCTCATCTGCTGAAATATGATACCGCTCAGGGTTCCTTCTGCGGACGTATCGGTGAGAACAAGCACACGGTCGAAGCCACTGATGATTCTATCATCGTAGACGGCAAAGAGATCAAGATCTATGCCATCAAAGATGCGAAAGATGCTCCCTGGGGCGAACTGGATGTAGACGTAGTGCTCGAGTGCACAGGTTTCTACACCTCTAAAGAAAAATCCATGGCTCACATCGCAGCCGGTGCGAAGAAAGTTGTTATCTCTGCACCCGCCGGAAACGATCTGAAGACCATCGTCTTCAGCGTTAACGAAAAAGAACTGACTGCCGAAGACCAGATTATTTCTGCCGCTTCCTGCACGACCAACTGCCTGGCTCCTATGGCCAAAGCTCTGAACGACTATGCTCCGATCCAGTCCGGTATCATGACGACTGTTCATGCTTACACTGGCGACCAGATGATTCTGGATGGCCCCCACAGAAAAGGTGACCTTCGCCGTGCTCGCGCAGGCGCTGTCAACATCGTTCCGAACAGCACCGGTGCTGCCAAAGCTATCGGCCTGGTTATTCCCGAACTGAACGGCAAACTGATCGGTTCCGCTCAGCGTGTTCCGGTTTGCACCGGTTCCACCACTCTTCTTGTCGCTGTCGTTAAGGGCAAAGACATTACCAAAGAAGGAATTAATGCTGCAATGAAGGCTGCTTCCAGCGCTTCCTACGGCTATACCGAAGAGCCCATCGTTTCTTCTGATGTTATCGGAATGCAGTATGGTTCTCTGTTCGATGCAACTCAGACCATGGTTGCCAAGTTGGACGACGATACCTATCAGGTACAGGTAGTTTCCTGGTATGACAACGAGAACAGCTACACCAGCCAGATGGTTCGTACTATCAAATACTTCGCAGAACTGAAGTAATTGGATCTAATCTCTCATTTCTAAATCTAAAAGGGCTGCCCATTGCGGCAGCCCTTTTTAGGGGCTTTTTATGCACAAAATCAATGAATGGATAGATAAAATGCCGGTGACTGTGAAAGTACCGCTGGCTCTTTTGTTTTTTCCCGGAAGTGTTTTCTTTCAGGAAATGATATTTCACCAGGCCGTTTCCCAAACGAGATCGTCGGTTGGAACGCTGATGCTGCTTCTGTACTCTTTTGTACTTGGCTGTATCCTTTATCTTCCAACGTACTTTATTCGGAAACGGTGGGTCGTCAAAACAATAAACGGTGTGATTCTTGCCGTGATTGCAGTCTTTTTCCTGGTAGAGTTTTTTATTGTTCAGAAATTTCAGACACTGTTTGATATCCGTACGATCGTAGGCGGTGCAAAAGGAATTGTTCAGGATTTTGCAGGCGCTACGTTTCGTATGATTTTTACGAAAACAGGTCTTTGGCATATTTTTCTTTTCTTTATCCCCTTCATCCTGTATTTTCTCTTCTTTTCCAGAATGATGGATACTTCTGAATGGAGTATTTCCTCAAAGGCAAGATGGATCCTCTTTTTTGGCCTTGCGCTTGTATCGATGGACTCGTTTCTCTGTACCAAGATCGTCTTTCGAAACAATGAACAGATGAAAAAAGCATACAAGGACAATTACTCCTTTGCCATAGGAGTAGACCGTTTTGGCCTGATGACCGGGCTTCGTCTTGATCTGATTCGAAAAACGGACACAGAGAAAGATGTTTCGATCGAATTCGAAGACTGGGAGGAAATGGAAGAGTGGGATGATTCATTAAGTGAAGAAGCTGAGATGCAGGAAAGCCTGGCATACGAAGAGTCCTCTTCTGCAGCGAATACGGAATCATCAAATGTTGTCGAAGAAGCCGAAATCAGTGAAGCTTCCGATAGTGCGGGTGATGTACAAGAGCAGGAGGAGAAAAAACCTTCTATTCTTCCGGAAACCTGGGAAGTGAAGCCTGCGGCTCTGGATATTGATCTGGAAGCCCTGGCTGATAATGCGCCCAGTACTTATGTAGGCAACATGCTGCGGTACGCTTCTATGCAGACTCCATCCAATACCAATCAGTTCACCGGTATTTTCAAGGGGAAAAATCTGATCCTGATCTGCGCGGAAGCTTTCTGTTCCTACGCGATCCGAGAGGACCTTACCCCGACCCTTTATCGTATGGCAACCAGAGGCATCAACTTCCTGGACTACACTCAGTCTTACAGCTGCGGCACCACCGGCGGAGAATGTTCCTATCTGATGGGTGTTCTTCCGGTGGATGGATCCGATTCCATGATGGAGATCATCGGACATAACAATTATTATACGATGGGAAGTTTCCTTGACAGAGAGGGATATTACGGAAAAGCTTTCCACAACCATCGCTACACCTATTACAACAGGCATCTGACCCATGAATGGCTCGGATATTCGGACGGCTATATGGGAATGGGCAACGGAATGGAAGAGTTCGTGACTCAGACTTGGGCGGAAAGTGATGTTGAGATGTTCACTGGCACATATCCGCTGTATCATGATAAGACTCCGTTCAATATCTACTATATGACTGTCAGCGGACATGATGAATACCGCGAGAATGACAATGTTCAGTGCTATTATCACTATGACGAGGTCAAGGATCTTCCGTACAGCTATATGGTTCAATGTTATTTCGCTGCCAACCTGGAGCTGGAATATTCCATGCAGTATCTGATTGAACAGCTCGAGAAAGACGGCCTGGCAGATGACACTGTTATCGTGATCTCCGGCGATCATTTCCCCTACGGACTTGGCTGGTACGATGCGCTCGGATATAAGGACGATCTGAACGAACTATACGGATTTACGGTTAAAACCTATCTGGAACGCGATCAGAACCAGCTGATCATCTGGTCCGGGTGCCTGGAAAAAGAAGATCCTATCGTAGTGGAAGATCCCGTATGTGCGATCGATGTTCTTCCGACACTTCTCAATCTGTTTGGATGTGAATGGGATTCCAGGCTTCTTCCCGGACGGGATGTGTTTTCCAAGAAACTGCCCCTGGTATTTGATTGCTATGGAAACTGGAAAACACCCAAAGGTGTCTATGATGCCTTTTCTGAGGTATTTACACCGACTGATCCCAAGATGACTTCGCAGGAGGATTATGTGAAACGCATCAACACAACGGTATCCAACAAACAAAAATACTGCGGAGTGATCCTGAATACGGATTTCTTTGAATATATCTTCCCGACACCTGAAGAAGATGGGGGATCATGAAAATAATCCTTGCATTTCTCTTTCATTCGGTGTATAATCTATAAGGTTATTGAATATGATTAGTAAAGGAGAGTGAGCCAAGCGGCTCACTCTTCTTGCTGAATAGGATAAAAACGGAGGATGAAGTGAAAAAACAAGAGCTGATCGATCATGTTGAAGCCATTGCCGGAAAACTGGCAGAAGGCTTCGGATATGAAATCGTTGACGTCGATTACGTCAAGGAAGGGCCCAACTGGTATCTGAAAGTATTTGCTGACAAGCAAGGCGGTTTTTCGATCAATGACTGTGTCGCGCTTTCCCACGCTTTGGAGGAAAAGCTCGAGGAAAACGATCCGATCGAAAACGCATATATCCTGGAAGTCAGTTCTCCCGGACTGGATCGTCCGCTGAAAAAGGATAAGGACTTCATCCGCAGCATCGGTAAGCTTGTAGACGTCAAGCTTTTTGAAACAAAGGAAGGTATCAGCGAAAAGAGCTTTACAGCACTTCTTCGCGCATTTGATCCGGACAAGGGAACCGTCACACTCGAACTGGAGGACGGAAAAGAAATTGAACTTGCCCGGAAGGAACTGGCCGGTATTCGGCTGGCGGTTGTTTTTTAAGTAAGGAGGATATTGGAAAAATGAATGAACTTATCATGGCACTGGATCTGATCCAGGAGCAGAACGGGATCAACAAAGAAGAAATGTTTCAGGCCATCGAGCAGTCTCTGCTGACTGCCTGCAAGAAGAATTTCGGTACTTCTGACAATATCGAAGTAACGATGGACAGAAAAACCGGCGCCTTCAAGGTCATCGCCAAGAAGAATGTCGTAGAAACCGTGATGGATTCAGCGCTCCAGATCTCCCTGGAGGATGCGCAGAGAGAAAATGCTGCGTTTCAGCTGGGTGATATCTGTGCCGTAGAAGTAACTCCGAAAAACTTCAGCCGTATCGCAGCGCAGAATGCCAAACAGATCATTGTACAGAAGATTCACGAAGCGGAACGCCGCAGCGTATATAACGAGTACAAACCGACGGAAAAGGAAATCGTCTCCGGACTTATTCAGAGAAAAGAAAAAGGCAATGTCTATATCAACCTGGGTAAGATCGAAGCACAGCTTTCTCCCAAGGAACAGATTCCCGGAGAACTGTATCCCATGAACAAGCGTCTGAAGATCTACGTTGTAGAGGTCAGGGATTCAGGCCGCGGTCCTTACATGATCGCCTCCAGAACTCGTCCGGAGTTTATCAAGCGCCTGTTCGAACAGGAAGTTCCGGAGATCCATGACGGCATCGTACTGATCAAGTCGATCGCCCGTGAAGCAGGTTCCCGTTCCAAGATGGCTGTTTACAGCCGTGATCCGATGGTCGATCCGCTTGGTGCCTGTGTAGGCCCCAGCGGCAATCGTGTCGGAACGATCGTGGATGAACTGAATGGTGAAAAGATCGATATCGTTGTCTGGAACGAAGAACCGGCACGGTTTATCCAGGCAGCTCTTTCACCGGCAGAAGTCGAACGAGTGGAAGTCGATAAAGAAGCCCGTACAGCAACGGTCATCGTACCGGATCACCAACTGTCTCTGGCGATCGGTAAGGAAGGACAGAATGCACGTCTTTCTGCAAGACTGACCGGTTACAAGATTGATATCAAGAGTGTTTCTCAGGCAGAAAACGGTGAGGAAGACGATTATGATATCGACTTCAGCTTCCTCGATGAGGATGACGATGAAGATCTCGTCTACGATGGCGAGGAGGAAGAATGAAGACCAGAAAGATCCCAATGAGAAAATGCACCGGGTGTCAGCAGGTCAAAGAGAAAAGACAGCTCTTGAGGGTCGTACGTGAACCCGAAGGACAGGTTTCGATCGATCGAACCGGCAGGAAGTCGGGACGAGGAGCCTATCTTTGCGAAGATATTTCCTGTCTGGAAAAAGCGATAAAAACGAGAGCGCTGGAGCGATCACTGGAAACAGAGATTTCTCCGGAAGTCTATGAAAACCTGAAAAAGGAGCTGACAGAAAAGGATGGTTCCCAGGATGCATGATCAACAAATGACGGATCGGCTGCTGTTTTTGCTTGGGCTGTGCCGTAAGGCCGGCGCTGTAAGAAGCGGTGAGGAAGGATGCCTTGCTGCGATTCGAAGCCGCGAAGCCCACCTGGTCATCATCAGTGAAGATGCTTCCAGTGGAACTAGCAAGAAATTTCATGATAAATGTTCTTTCTATCATGTTCCGATCGAAACAGCACCCTATGATAAGGTCAGACTCGGAAAAGCCATGGGGATCTCACCCCGGTCATGTATGGCTGTTACCAACGAAGGACTTGCCGAGCTGATTCAAAAAGAATTCAAGACCTGTACAGAAGAGGTGGAAAATATTGGCTAAACTCAGAATTGAAGATGTTGCGAAAAAATTAAACGTTCCGGCCCAGATGGTAATGAAAAAACTGGAGGAGATAGGTATCTTTGCTTCCAACGCTCAGAATACCCTGAGTCAGGAGGAGGTACTGAAGGTTGTCGAGCTGATCACCGGCAAGAAACCCAAAGTACGGGCTAAAACGGCGCCTAAGGCTGAAAAGCCGGCAGCGGCAGCCGCTGAAAAACCGGTAAAGAAAGCTGTACCTGCAGAAGAAAAGCCTGCAGAAGAAAAGCCTGCGGAAGAAAAGCCAGTTGAAAAACCGGCAGAAAAACCTGCAGAAGTTGTTGAGAAACCCAAAAAGGAAAAAACGCCGAAGGCTGAAGATAAACCAGCTGAAGCTCCGGTGGAAAAGCCAGTTGAAAAACCGGCAGATAAACCTGTAGAAAAACCAGAAGAAAAACCGGCTGCAGCCCAAGAAGTTACAGAGGAAAAGACTCTTCCGAAGGCAGAGGAAACAAAGGAAGAAAAGCCTGTAGTTTCTGCAGAGGAGAAAGAAGAAAAGCCGGCTGTTAAGCCTGCTGCTAAAGCTCCGGCAGCTTCCCAGAGCGAGGCAGCTTCTGCCGGCAGAAAACTGGAAGGAGAGATCGTTCGTACAGCTGACGGACGTCTGGTACGAAGAGTACCTATCGTTCAGACCCGTCGTGTTGCTGACGGGACAGGATCAACCAGAAGCACCCAGAGTGCACAGCCTGGTACAAAACCGAGAACCCAGCAGTCCGGAACAACATCCAAACCTCAGGGTGGAGCCGGAAGAGGAACGAATGCTTCCCAGTCCTCAAGAGGGGCTGATAATCGCCCTCAGAACGGACGCAGGGATCAGGCAGGTACTGCCGGAGGAACCGGAAGAACCGGTGCTGACACACGCCGTACGGGATTTGATCGAAAAGGTCAGGATCAGGGCATGGGCGGAAAAGACCGCATGCCTGAACGCCCGGCACGTTCCGGCAATGCTGCCAGAGGACAGCAGGCAGGCGGAGCAAGACGCAGTGGTTCGGATTCCTATGATATGGGTCTTTCCGCTCCCAAAGCCAAGACCGAAAATAAGGACAGCCGGAAGCAGAACGAGCGTAAGAAGGGCGAAAAGCAGCGTAATACTGCAACTGAAGAATACAAGAACAAGAAGAAATCTCTCAGCCAGGAGAAAGGATATCTGGATGACGACCGTCTGGCTCGTCACAAGAAAAAACCTGTCAAACGGCCGGGAACCAATACAGTGGTCGAGGAAGAGGACATCAAGATCGTTCAGCTTCCGGACAGCATGACTGTCAAAGAATTTGCTGACATCCTTCACAAACCGATCAATCAGATCATTAAATCTCTGATGGGCAAAGGCATCATGGCCGGCCTGAATCAGATCATCGAATATGAACAGGCTGAAGAGATCGCGACGGAGATGGATATTCTGGTCGAGCATCAGGAAGAAGAGGATATCTTCGCTAAGTATGCAAGCTTTACGGATGCAGAAGAAGATCTGAAACCTCGTTCTCCTGTCGTGGTTGTCATGGGACACGTTGACCATGGTAAGACATCTCTGCTTGATGCGATCCGTGATACACACGTCACCGCTCGTGAAGCCGGCGGAATCACTCAGCACATCGGTGCTTCTGTTGTAACGATCAACGATCGGGAGATCACTTTCCTGGATACGCCCGGACACGAGGCATTTACAGCTATGCGTATGCGTGGTGCACAGGTTACGGATATTGCGATCCTTGTCGTTGCAGCGGATGACGGTGTCATGCCGCAGACGATTGAAGCCATCAACCATGCCAAGGCGGCCGGTGTTCAGATTATCGTAGCCATCAATAAGATGGATAAAGCAGGCGCTAATCCCGACCGTGTCAAACAGGAACTGACAGAATATGAACTGATTCCCGAAGACTGGGGCGGCAGCACGATCTGCGTACCTGTCTCTGCAATCAAGAAAGAAGGAATCGATACCCTTCTGGAAATGGTTCTTCTGGTTGCCGATATGCAGGAACTGAAAGCCAATCCGGACGCTCTTGCATCCGGTACAGTCATTGAATCTGAGCTGGATAAAGGCCGTGGTGCTGTTGCAACCGTTCTGGTGCAGCGCGGTACTCTTCATGTCGGTGATACGATCGTCGCAGGCAGCTGTTTCGGACGTATCAAAGCCATGGTCGATGACCAGGGCCGCCGCGTGAGAGAAGCAGGACCTTCCACGCCCGTCGAGATTATCGGTCTTTCCGAGGTTCCGCAGGCTGGCGATTCATTCTACATGACAGAAACTGACCGTGAAGCCAGAACTCTGGCTGAAAAAGTTGCTGCCCGTGATCGTATCAAACTGATGGAAGGCAATAAGAGGGTCAACCTGAATGATCTGTTCGGAGATATCCAGGCAGGAGAAGTCAAGGAACTGAATATCCTTGTCAAAGCCGATGTACAGGGCAGTGTGGAAGCTGTGAAACAGTCACTGGAAAAACTGTCGAACGATCAGGTAGCCGTTCGCGTGATCCACGGCGCCGTTGGTGCTGTCAACGAATCGGATGTCATGCTTGCTTCAGCTTCGAACTCGATCATTATCGGATTCAACGTCCGTCCGGACGCTGCTGCCAAATCCATGGCGGAGGAGCAGAAGGTTGATATCCGTCTGTATCGTGTTATCTACAATGCGATCGACGATATCGAAGCCGCCATGAAAGGTCTTCTGGATCCGGAATTCCAGGAGAAGATCCTTGGTCATGCACAGGTGCGTCAGATCTTCCACGCTTCCGGCGTGGGTACGATTGCCGGTTCCTATGTCACCGATGGAAAAATCATGCGCAACTCAAGCGCCCGTATCGTACGTGATGGTATCGTAGTTCATGAAGGTCCGCTGGCTTCACTTCGTCGTTTCAAGGATGATGTCAGAGAAGTTGCGACCGGATACGAATGCGGTATCATGTTTGAGAAATATAATGATGTCAAGGAAGGCGATGTTATCGAAGCCTTCACGATGGAAGAAATCAAGAGAGATTAAAATGGTAAAAAGAAGAAACAAGAATCGGGGAGAGCGGATCAATGCTGCCATCAAGGAAGAAATTTCCCTGATTCTTCGGGATATGAAAGATCCCCGGCTTTCTCTGATGACCTCTGTACTTCGCTGCGATACCAGCCGTGATCTGAATTACTGCAAGGTTTACTACAGCGTCATGGGTGATGAAATCGCGAAGGAAGAGACAAAAGAAGCGCTTCTTTCCGGTGCCGGTTTTATTCGCCGAGAGCTTGCACAGCGGCTGGATCTCAGGCAGACACCGGAACTTAGCTTTATTCCGGATGATTCAATGGAATACAGCATCTATCTGTCTGAAAAGATCAAAGAGATCCATGAAGAAGATGAAGAAAGACTGAAGGCCATGACACCCGAGATGCGGGCAGCCAAAGAAGCCTTCGAAAAGGAAGCGGCAGAGAAAGAAGCAGAAGAAAAAGCAGATGATCTGTGGTTCCTGGAAGATGAGGTCTGGCATGAGTAAACTTACCCGCGATGAATTTGCCAGACAGTTTCACCGTTTTCTGGACAAATACGATCGTTTCCTCCTGTCCGGACATATTCGTCCGGATGGGGACAGTGTCGGTGTATGCTTTGCACTTGGCTATGCGCTGGAGCAGATGGGGAAGGAAGTTCTGATCTGTCTCGATGGAGATGCCAGCCGGTATCTGGAATTGATCCGGCCGCTGCCGCTTTTACCGGAAGATACAGAGCTAAGGGATGCTTCACGCTGTTTCAAAACGGGAAAGAACTTTGCATTTCTGATGCTGGACTGCTCAGAACCGGAAAGAACCGGCCGCGCAGCTGATGCGATCCTTTATGCAGCCGCATCGCTGAGCGTCGACCATCATATTACCAGTAAGGAAGCAGCTGATTTCAATTATTCAGAACCAGAATCCAGTTCGACCTGTGAGGTCCTTTATCATCTGATGAAGCTTTGCTCTATTCCGCTGGATCGGGATATTGCTTCCGCTTTGTTTATGGGTGTTTCCTTTGATACCGGAGGAATGAGACATTCCAATACTTCAGCAGATACCTATCAGATGGTGGCAGATCTGAAACGGATGGGCGTGGATACGACGTATTTCACCAATAAACTGTTTCACACCAAGTCACTTCAGGAAATGAAAGCACTTGCAGCTGCGATCCGTGCGAGTAAGATCTATCGCGGCATCAACCGGGCGGAAGGGAAGAACGATATTCTGATTTCCTATCTTTCCCAGCAGGATATGAGCCGAAACGGGTTTTCCAATCAGGATGCAGAGGGTGTCGTAGGATATCTGACGGAGATTGATGATGCGGAAACGGTAGTTTTCCTTAGAGAGATCATGCCGGATCAGATCCGCGCCAATATGCGTTCCAAAGCTGTTGTTGACGTAGCAAGAGTCGCGTCCCTTTTCGGAGGCGGAGGTCATGTGCGGGCAGCTGGCTGTACTTTTCAGGATCCGCCCCTGCTTGTCAGGCAGAAACTTCTGGATGCGATCCGTCTTCAGCTTAAAGAACTGGAAGGCGCAGAATGATCAGTGGAGTCGTAAACCTGTACAAGGAGAAAGGCTTTACATCGGTCGATGCACTTCGGGTACTGGGTGGTATTACAGGCGAGCGCAAGATGGGGCATACTGGTACATTGGATCCGGATGCGGAAGGAGTGCTGCCGGTTTGTCTTGGTAAAGCGACCAAAGCAGCAGAACTGATTACGGGAACAGATAAGGAATATATTTGTACCCTGGTTTTTGGAAGTGAGACAGATACACAGGACGCTTCCGGTGAAGTAACCAGAGAACTTGGAGAAGCTGGTTATTCATTCGACGAGCAATCTGCCTGGGATGCAATCCTCTCGTTCCAGGGTGGATATGACCAGATTCCTCCGATGTATTCTGCTCTGAAGCATTAAGGGAAAAAACTGTATGATCTGGCAAGAAAAGGAATCGAAGTGGAACGCATCCCAAGAAGAGTGCGAATCGATGAAATAGAGATCCTTTCTCTTGAAAAAGAAGGTGCACGGCTTCGCGTATGCTGTTCGAAGGGAACGTATATTCGCTCTTTATGCGAAGATATCGGAAGAAAAACAGGATATCTTGCTCATATGACGAGTCTTATCCGTACACGGTGCGGCCCTTACAGCATTAAGCAAAGCCTGAAGCTTTCTCAGGTAGAAGCAAAGGTAAAGGCAGGAGAAAAAGACTTTATCGAAGATCTTTCCAGCCTTTTTTCCGATCTTCCGGCTTTTCGGGTATCGAAAGAGGAAGATCTCATGCTGATGAACGGAAACTATCTGACTTACGGAAAAACTTATCTGCAGTCGGTATGCGGAAAAGAACTGAATCTTAAAGATCAGGTCCGAATGGAGCTTTCCAGCGGTGAACTGGCCGGCCTTTATGAGGTGAAGGAACTGTTCCCGGAAGAAAGCACTCAGGCTAAAAAACGACAGATCCGGGATGACGCGCTCAGACTGGTAGCGTTTAAAATGTTTACATAATCGATAGGAGTATAAAATGGTAAGGATCGAAGACGATCTGAAGACCGTTTTTTCCGGTGATCCGGGCAGGTCCGCGATTTGTCTCGGAAATTTTGACGGGGTTCATCTGGGACATGCCGCGCTTTTGCAAAAGAATGATCAGGAAGCAAAAAAGCGAGGACTATGCCGTCGGATCGTCACTTTCGAACCCCATCCAAGGATCCTGATGAAAGATCCGACATTTCGTCTGATCGAAAGCCGGGAACTGAAGACAGCTCACCTTGAGAGCCTGCAGCTGGCAGATGAGATCATATTTGAACGATTTGATGATCATCTGATGCACATGGCGCCAGAGGACTTTTTTGAAGAGATCCTTCTTTCACGGTATCATGCGGAGCTGATAACGGTAGGTGATGATTTTCATTTTGGAGATCATGGAAAAGGAGATGCTGCGCTTCTTCAGAGAATGGCTGAAAAGCACGGTGTTGCGGTGCTTATCGTTCCGAGGATCTGCCTGGA
>JAEEGL013531722.1_pt1 | contig 21311 bp, 16 predicted proteins | sample 9134231 | NCBI WGS metagenome assembly JAEEGL01 (sample SAMN16246548, study PRJNA631951) | gut metagenome | biome: gut microbiome; feature: rumen; material: fiber-attached | host: Bos | place: Iran: Karaj | collected 2018-10
AAAGTTTATCTTTTTCATTTAATAAATCTGTTAGCAGGTTGTTTGTTCTTGCTGCTAACATTTCGCGATGTAAAGACTTATTCCAATAACTCATTGATTGTTCCTTTTCTTAGTTCGAGTTTTGATTGGTTTTGAGCCGTACTTTTCCTTCATATAGTACGGAAATTGTAGTACATTTTTTCACAGGAAAAGATGAGTCGAAAGTATACAACTGCTTACTTTTTTTAAAAGATGAAAGGCTCACTCAGTTTACCCCAAAATTAAAACCTTTCTTTTTTATACAATCTTTCATTTTTTAGCATACCATATAGGTAGATTTCAAACAACAAAAAGAATGCCAGAAGCTTACTTCTGACACTCTTTTTTATTTGGCAAAATGCTTCAAAATATTTTCCGGTCCTTTTAAGGATTATCCGGTTACGCCTTTTAATACCTTTTGGCCTCTTTGTCGTTATTATAATCCTCGAAAAGTTTTTGACACTCTTTTCTGTTGCTTTCTTCAAGCGAAAGGATGCTTTTTTTGCCGTTGAAGAAATCGTAGAATTTATCGTCGCGAAAACCTATTTTATCGGTATCGCTTACATTGCAGCCGTAATAAACCTTCGATATGTTTGCCCAAAGAATCGCTCCGAGGCACATCGGGCAGGGCTCTGCGGTCGTGTACAGTTCGCATCCCGTCAAATCATGCGTGCCCTCGTTTTTGCAAGCATCTCTGATGGCTTCCATTTCACCGTGGCATGTCGGATCTTTTTTTAACAAAACACTGTTGTGTCCTCGTCCTATGATTCTCCCGTCTTTTACTATTACGGATCCGAACGGTCCTCCGTGATGCGCATTTATTCCTTCATAAGCTTCTTTCAAAGCTTCCCTCATGTAATCCATTTTACCATTCTTCCCAGATGCTTAATTTCGCGTCCACTTTATTACGGATTGTATAATATCCGGCAGGTATGTTTCCAAAAACAGCAGGAAACAAACCACATAGAAAATATACATGCAGGGCGAGGCAAAAATACTTGCAACCTGTTTTCCGTAAGTAAGATCTCCCTCAACGCGATTGATTCTGATTTTCTTAAGACATACAAGAATCAAAAGCGTAATGAGTCCGCCTACCGCCAAAATGAACAATAATCCTATCCATGCAAAAAGCACGATTGTCGGCAATCCGAGCGTAAGAAGATCCGAAGTGGTGGCCGGATTGTTTTCCAAATACTGTATCATTTCATAATCGTTGAGTTCGGGCACATCGACATATCCGACTTTTTCAACGGCTTTCATGTACCATTGCACTATTCCGACCGTAACGGCGGATGTGGCCGTATTTAAAAACATATGAAGAATTATCGTGTAGATGATTTTTCCGGTTTTGATATATATGTATGCAAAAAGACAGCCTATGAATGCGGCAAAAAACGCCTGTTGGAAATTTCCGTGGAACAATCCGAACATAAGTCCGGATGCAAGAATTGCAACCAATTGTCCTTTGACGGCCAAATGGTCGATTAAGATTTTTCTGAACATGAGCTCCTCAAAAACCGGAGCCAAGATGCCTACAACAAGAATTCTCAAAAAGATATTGGAATTTAACATAAGCTGTGTAAGCTCATCATTATCCGCGCTTTTTGAAAAGGGAATGGTTAAAGGAAGATGGAAAAACAGTCCGATAATTGCACCGACAAATACCAGACCGTACATAATCAAAACGCAAAGAAGGAACGGTCCGAATCCGAGTCTTTTCTTTTCTATTTCCGCTTTCGGCATTGAATGCGTAACCAAAAACAAAAAGAGAACGCAGATTCCGTCAACAAAAAGAATAAGCGCAAATGTAAGATAAATACTGTACTTATCCGTGAATTCGGGAAGAAGCCATTGCAAAAGACCTGCTATCAAAAATTGAAGTCCCGCAAAAATCACACCCATAAGTCCGTATTTCCAGCCGATGGAATTCATTGTTTTGTTCATATTCCCCTCCGTATTCGAAAATCTTCTTTTGATTCTCTTTGCGAATTATGCTTCGGGCGGATTAACGTATTTATGCAGGGTTTTTCTGACAGCGCCTTCCGTCAAAAGCATTTCCTTAAACATACTCTCTATTTTATCAGAAAGATTTGCTTTGACAAGGTCAAGGGCAAAAATATTCTCGTTCGAAAGAACCGCCTTAAGCTGTCCTTTATACGAATCCGGATCTTTAAAAACTATGTCTTTGATACTTTCCCTCAATTCTTCAAGCTGGGGGTCGGAACTTACTTCCATTTCTTTTCCGTTATCGTCGATTCCCATAAGATATCTGAACCATGCGGCAATCGCAAGGGGGATGAAAACAAGGTCGTTTACGTCCCGTTTTTCGGAATAATAATACGACTTGATCGTCTCGCCGAATCTGATGGGAATCTTCATGCTTGTATCGGTTGCGATTCGTTGGGGCATGTCCGGAATAAACATATTCGGGAGTCTCTCTTTAACAACTTCGTCGATAAATTCCTTAGGATCGATAATGCCGGGGTCTACCACTACGGGAAGCCCTTCTTTGTATCCTATGTTTTCAACAAGTTTATGTATGTCCTCATCCTGCATTTCTTTTGCGATATGATCGTATCCGAGAAGGCATCCGAATACAGCCATGGCTGTATGCAGGGGATTAAGGCATGTGGTAACTTTCATCTTTTCGGTCTTGTTCACGGTATCCCTGTCGGTAAAATACACGCCTGCTTTTTCAAGGGGCGGTCTGCCGTTGGGGAATCTGTCCTCAATAACAAGGTATTCCGGTATTTCGGCATTGACAAAAGGCGCAATGAAAGTGTTTTTGTCGGTAACGATTCCCGCCATGTTTTCAAGACCTTTGTCCTCAAGCATTTCTTCGATGGCTTTCGAGGGTCTCGGTGTGATTTTGTCTATCATGCTCCAGGGGAAGGACACTCTCGTTTCGTCGGAAATATATTCTATGAATTCTTCCGAAACAAAGCCCTTCTTTTCCCATTCCTTTGCAATCTCCAAAACGGAGGATTTGAGTTTTTCCCCGTTGTGCGAACAATTGTCCATGCTGCATACGGCAATCGGAGCAGCGCATGCGTTAAATCTTTCCAAAAGAAGCGCTGCTGTTACGCTCATAGCATGCCTTGCGTTTTCGGGTCCTTCGTTTATGTCATCGATTACGAAAGGCAGAAGTTCTCCCTGCATGTTTCTTAAAGAATAACCTTTCTCGGTTATCGTAAAACTGATTATCTGAAGGGAGGGGTTTTTAACCAGATTTTTTATTTTTTCTTTTTCGTCATTGTTTTTGAAATCGCATTTTATCGCATCAGCTACGGATGCAATGACCTTCATATCCGTGGTGCCGTCAGCCTTTAATCCCACCGACAGCGCAAGATTGTCAAAAGGAACATAGATTTTGTCAATCATGTCAAAATCAAAAGTATCCGCCGCGATTATACCTTTGTCGGAGAGTTTTTCATCCAAAAGCTTTTGCTGCAAAACGGCTATGAAACCTCTGAAAATATTGCCCGCTCCGAAATGAATCCATACGGGATTTTTCAGGGTTTCTTCCCTCATTGCATCAATATTAAAAGCCGGCATTTTTATTCCGGCTTTTTCAAATTTCTCTTTTTCTTTTATTTCGTTTAGATTTAATTTCATATTTTTTCCGATCCGTGAATATATTTATCTTTGTACTCTGCCGGATGCATCTCCGAGAGCAAGTTTTCTGACTTCGTCTACGGTAACGAAATTGTAGTCGCCTTCAATCGAATGCTTTAGACAGCTGGCTGCCGCAGCGAATTCGATAGCTTCCTCGGAAGAAAGGTTATGCGCAAGCGAATAAATCAAACCCGCGCCGAACGAATCGCCTCCGCCGACCCTGTCGACTATATGAACATCGTATTTCCTGCTGAAGAAGAAATCGTTTCCGTCATAAAGCATTGCGCCCCATCTGTTGTCGCTTGCGGAAATCGATTCGCGAAGAGTGATTGCAACATACGAAAAGCCGAATCTTTCTTTCAGTTCTTTTGCAACGTATTTGTAACCTTCCGAATTGATTTCTCCGGCTTTGACATCGGTATTTTCGGCTTTGATTTTAAATACGTCGTTTGCATCCTCTTCGTTTGAAATGCAAACATCCACATATTTGCAAAGTCTGCCCATTACCTCTCCTGCTTTTTCTTTGGACCAGAGTTTATTTCTGTAATTAAGATCGCAGCTTACGATAATACCTTTTTCTTTGGCTTTTTTGCATGCTTCAAGACAGATTTCGGAAAGATTGTCGGACAGTGCGGGTGTAATTCCCGTGAAATGAAACCATCCGGCATTTTCGAATATTTTATCCCAGTCGAAATCGTCTTTCGAAGCCTCGGAAATTGCGGAATAAGCACGATCGTAAATTACTTTCGAAGGTCTTTGCGATGCGCCTTTTTCAAGATAATAAATGCCGACTCTGTCTCCGCCCCTTATTATCAGGGAAGTATCCACTCCGAATTTCCTGAGCGAATTTACGGCCATCTGGCCTATTTCGTGCTTCGGAAGTTTGGTCACAAATGCCGAATCCATTCCGAAATTGGCAAGCGAAATGCCGACATTTGCCTCTCCGCCCCCGAATGTGGCCCCAAAAGATTCCGATTGCACAAATCTTAAATATCCTTCGGGAGCAAGTCTTAACATAAGCTCGCCGAAAGTTATAATCCTTTTGTCCGATAAATCGGACAGGTTAATATTCTTCTTTGTTTCGGTCTTCGTGTTGCTTGATTCTGACAAAGCGTTTGATTCGCCGTTTCCGTCAAAGAGTTTTTTTATGGACTCCGTAACTTCTTGGGTCATTTCTTTTATTCTGTCGAAATTGCCCTCTTTGATTGCTTTTGCATCAATCATAAAACTTCCGCCGCACGCTATAACGTTTTTAAGCGCATAATAGGAAGCCATATTATTCTTATCGATGCCTCCCGTGGGCATAAAAGTCATCATATTGTAGGGGCCTGACAAAGATTTAAGCATCTTTACTCCGCCCGCAGCTTCGGCAGGGAAAAATTTGACCGTGCGAAGACCGAGCGAATAAGCTTTTGCCACATCGCTCGCGGTGGATACGCCCGGAATCACGCATATGTTTTTCTCAAGGCAGTATTTGACTATATCCTCATCCAATCCGGGGCTTACGATGAATTCGGCACCGGCTTCGATTGCAAGATCCACCTGTTCTCTGTTTAAAACCGTTCCCGCACCGACAAGCATATCCGGATATTCTTCCTTCATTGCCCTGATGCAGATATTCGCACCCGCTCTTCGAAACGTTACTTCCGCACAGGGAAGTCCTCCTTCATAAAGTGCTCTTGCCAACGGTTTTGCGTCCGATGTATCATCGAGCGCTATAACGGGAATCATTTTACATGTTTTAATTCTGTCAAAAGTGTTCATTTTCTCTCTTGTTTGGAATTTTTCTCTATTGCTTCCCAGAGTCCCTGAAGATAAACGGCTCCGAGAGCTCTGTCGTAAAGTCCGTATCCGGGCATGGCTTTTTCGCCCCAGATCATTCTTCCGTGATCGGGTCTTATGATGCCGTCAAAACCGGTATCGTACAAAGCTTTCATTATCGCATAAATATCAAAGTCACCGTCGCTTGACAAATGAGCGGCTTCTTCAAAATTTGTGGGCGTAATAAATTTAAGATTTCTCACATGCGCAAAATGGATTCTTCCCTTAAGAGCATGTATCGTATCAATAATATCGTTGTTTAAATCCGTACCGAATGAACCGGTGCAGAACGTTACTCCGTTATGAACATTGTCTACGGCATTTAGAAGCTTTAAAAGCTGTTCCTTATTGGTCACGATTCTCGACAAACCGAATACGCTCCATGCGGGATCGTCGGGATGAATGGCCATGTCGATATCGTATTTGTCGCAGACGGGCATAATCGCTTTGAGAAAATATACAAGATTGTCAAAAAGTTTATTTTCGTCAACATCTTTGTATAATTTAAACAGTTCATGCACCTGAGCCATTCTGTCGGGTTCCCATCCGGGAAGGATGTAACCGTTGCTTCCGTCCTTCAGGGAATTAAACATTTCGTCGGGATTGATTCGATCGACCGCATCCTGCGTGTATGCCATAACCGTCGAGCCGTCTTTTCTTACTCTTGCAAGTTCGGTTCTCGTCCAGTCAAAAACCGGCATAAAATTATAGCATACGGTATGTATATCTTCCTCACCAAGATGTGTAAGAGTCTTGATGTAATTTTCAATATATTTATCTCTGTCCGGTGCACCTACTTTAATCGCGTCGCATACATTCACGCTTTCGATTCCCTCGATCCTAAGACCGCTGTCCTCTACTTCTTTTTTCAATGCACGGATTTCTTCTTTTTTCCATTCTTCGCCGGGTGTGGTATCGTAAAGAGTCGTAATAACTCCTTCGACTCCGGGAATCTGTCTGATTTGTTCCAAAGTCACAGTGTCAAACTTCGAACCAAACCATCTAAAAGTCATTTTCATTTTTTTATTCTCTTTTCTCGCTTTTAAGGGAATTGATTATAAAAAACACCGTTACTAATCATATAACAACCAATCCCAAAAATCAATTTGTCAAAGAGTTCCTTTATTCTTGTTTAAAAAAAGGTTTTTTGTATAAAAGGGGGCCAAAGCCCCCTTTTATACAAGAGTTTCGGTTTAATTATCTTTTGTTGATTTCATTGTAGAGATCTACAAGTTTACCTGCGTTTGCATCTTCACAGGACTTAATGTAAGCATCCCAATCAGCCTGAATATCTTTCTTGCCTGTTACGAAGTTAAGTGTCCAGGTGTTGATGTTGTCTACCAAAGGAGTCTTCCAAAGGTTGATCTGCTCGTTCTCTTCTGCTGTGGAAGCAAGAGGAGGATTAAGAGGTCTGATGTCTCTGTATTCGGAGATTCTCTTTGAGAAGTCCTGAAGTTCGGGAGTTAAGTTGTCGTCTCTCTGATCAACTCTGTGAGCATACCAGAAGTTACCGCCTGCATAACCGTATTCAAGTCTCATATCCTTGTTGTCGGAATCGTCATCGGGAGTAGGATCCGAATATCCGAGACCGCTGCAGTACCATCCGTCTGCAAGAACTTTCTGTCCGTCTACAACATTGTATGTTTCGCCTTCAATACCCCATTTGATGAGATCGTAAGCTTCGTCCGAATAGAATAACCAGTCAACGAAACGAAGCATCTTGATGAAGTCTTCTTCTCCGAGATCGTCATAAGCGTTCTTGGAAATCATAACACCGTTTTCAAGTCTGGAGTTTTCAGCCATGTAGTTGTTTATGCCCTTAGGAGTAACCATGAGATATGTTTCGTAATTTCCTTCGCCTACACCTTCTGCAAGGCCTGCCTTGAAAGCAGCAACCTGGCCGCGGTTAACGGACATGATGGCTGTTTCGCCGCGATAGAATTTGTTTGTTGCAACGGAGTCATCCTGAGTAAATGTTTCGGGATCGAGGATACCGCCCTTAACGAACTTGTTGGCTACGGTAACAAACTCTTTGTAATCGTCTGTTGTGGAAGAAAGATACCACTCGTCTTTTGTATGATCGTACTGAATGCAGTCTGCAACAGCCCAACCTGAAGCTACGTTGTATGAGAAGCCCATAATCTTAAGAAGGTTTCCGCCCGAACCCTGACCGGATTCTTGGCCGCACCAAAGATCTGACCAAATATAATCGGATTCTTTGCAGATTCCTTCGCTGACCATGTATGCTTTAACTTTAACCAATGCATCATAAAGATCATCGTATGTCATGTCTTTTTCAAGAGCTGCAATGTCTACACCTGCGCCGTCGAAGAGATCCTTTCTTACGATGAAGAAGTAATCCTGGTTAGGAGATTCATGCATACCGGGAAGTCTGTAATAGTTTCCGTCGTTACGTGTAATCGTATCGAGGTCGGGCTGCATGTTGTAATCTTCTACGAACTTTGTGTAATTGGGCATAAACTGTGTCCATTTGGAAACGGGAACGATAGCGCCGCCGTCAACGAATCTGGACTCGTCATATGTCTTGGGGATAATGTAAGGTGCATCGCCTGCGTTAATGCTTAATGCAATCTTATCATTGTAGTCACCCGAATCGATGCTTGTAAGATCGAGAGTAACGTTTGTTCTCTCCTTGATCTGAGCAAATACACCGTCGGTCTTCCACTGATCTGTCATGGGATACCAGGATGCATCCGAGAAAGACATGGAATATGTCACAGGTTCATCCGAGTAGAAATGCTCGCCGAATGTGTAGCCGAGATCTTCTACGGGTTCAGCGGGATCTACCACTTGGTCGTCGATGACCTTCTGGCTGGGAGCGGGCTCTTCAACCTTTCCATCGGTCGTACATGCTGCAAGTGAAGCAACCATACTTACCGTAAGCATTGTACTTAAGAGTTTCTTTTTCATTTTGTTCCTCCTTTTTAAACATAGGAAACCTTCACCATGAAGATTATCCCGTTTATGTTACTTTATTTAATTTATCCCTTGACTCCACCAAGCATCATTCCCTGAACGAAATACTTCTGGATAAAGGGGTAAACACATATGATGGGTACTGCCATCAAAACCATGGAACAGGATTTGATGTTTGCCGCAATCTGCATGTTTTCCTGAGATACCGAACCGGGATCAGCCGATGTGGATGCACCGATAATAATCTGACGAAGGTGGTAAGCCACGGGCCATTTGCTTCTGTCTTCCAAATAAAGGAAAGCATTGAACCAGTTGCTCCAGTAACCTGCCATGTAGAAAAGCACCATGGTTGCGACTATGGGTTTCGAAATCGGAAATACGATTCTGAAGAATACTCCGTACTTCGAAAGACCGTCTATTTCTCCGGCTTCCTCCAATTCGTGAGGAAGACTCGCGAAGAATGATTTCATAAGCAAAACGTAATATGTTCCGATAAGACCGGGAAGGATGAACGAAAATACCGTGTTTCTTAATCCGAGCGCGGTCATTAAGATGTAGTTTGGAATCATTCCGCCGCCGAAATACATCGTAAAGATGATGAACGGAACGAAAAATTTATTGAGAATGAGTCTCGGTTTCGAAAGCGGATAAGCAAGCATCGCCGAGAAAAGAACCGAGAAGAACGTTCCGATTACCGCATACAGAATCGTATTTTTGTAATACATAAGGAACTCGAAGTTATTCTTTAAAAGCACCGATTTGTATGTGGTGAAGTTAAATCCCACCGGAATAATGCTTACCTGACCTTTGATGATGGCCGCTTCGGACGAAAACGACTGAGCAACCAGATAAAGGAAGGGATAAAGAGTCGTGGCACAGATAAAAAGCATTATTATCGTATTGATAACGCGGAATACCTTGTACTGCCAGGATTCTTTGACCTTGATGCCCTTTATGTATTTCTTTTTTGTTTTTTTATCCAATTCCAATTTTTCTTCTGCCATTTTCCCTCTCCTTACCAAAGTGATTCACCGGAAACTTTTTTGGATGTAAAGTTTGCAACGGTTAACAGAATCAGGTTCAGCAATCCTTCGAACAAGCCTACCGCAGTGGCGTAACTGTAGTTACCCGAGTACACACCCATTCGGTAAACGTAAGTCGATACGATATCGGATGTTTCGTAAGTCATCGGATTGTAAAGAAGGAATACCTTTTCGAATGCGGCTCCCGATCCGACCATACCGCCGATATCAAGTATCAAAAGCGTAGTGATGGTCGGAAGAATACAGGGGATGGTGACGTGCAAAACCTGCTGGAAATGAGTTGCGCCGTCAACCTTTGCGGCCTCGTACAACTCGGGGTTTATTCCGGCGATTGCCGCCAGGTAGAGAATGCTTCCCCATCCGAGTCCCTGCCAGATACCGCTGGCAACGAATATTGTCGGAAACCATTCGGGCAAAGCTATGAACTCTATCGTCTGCTGACCGATTGAAAGGAGAAATGCGTTAATCGGACCGCTTGTAGAAAGAAGTTCTTTTATCATACCCGCCACAATTACCATGGATATAAAGTGAGGAAGGTAAGATACCGTCTGAACAAATTTCTTCCAGGGAAGCCATTTGATTTCATTTAAGAGAAGTGCAAATATCAGAGTCAGAGGAAATCTTACGACAAGGTACGAAAAGTTAAGTATTAAAGTATTGCCGAATGCTCTTCTGAATGCGGGATCGCCAAGGAACTGTCTAAAATATTTGAATCCCGACCATTCCGAACCGAAAATGTTTCCGCCTGCGCTGTATTTTCTGAAAGCGATTATATTTCCGAACATCGGAATATATCTGAATACGATATAGTAAGCAACGGGAATGATAAAGAATGTATAAAGAACCCAGTTCTTTCTTATATGTCTTGCAAAATTCTCCGTGTTTTTCTTTATCTTCTCTTTGTTGTCACCGATGGCTTTTTCGATGTCGTCATCATTTGAAAAGATGTCGTTTTGAGTAACATCCTCTTTGTTTTCGTTATTCTCCAGGTTATTAACCGAAGTTTCCTCGCCCGTCATACTGACCTCCGAATTTTAGTTTTTTGTCCTCTAATATTCTTGTATACAAGTATATTATGCTATTTTTTTGTACATTTCTATTAGCAGAATCCACACATATATATGGATTTTATGTGCATTTTAAACAATTTTTCGTTTATGTAAACCGTTTGTCCATCAACACCGGCAAATAAAAAAATCGCCCTTTCGGACGATTTGATTATTTTTGTTTTTGGAATGTTAATGTTTGTAATACTGAGGATATGCTTTCTTGATTTCTTCTTTGTCGATATCGTATCTCGACAAATGCTTTTTCATAAGCCTCTTTGCTTCTTCCTTATCCTTGTTTCTGATGGCTTCCATTATCAGTCTGTGATCGTTTATGATTTTGGTATCCTTGACAGTAATGAGTGAGAGAGCTCTCACCCTGTCGTAATGAATCATCATTCCGGATTTCATCGCGTAGGTTCTTTCCTTGTGAGCCATTACGTAAATCATTTTATGGAACTGGTTGTCGAGTTCGAAAAGTTTTTCCTGCACATAATTTTCAAGATAAAACTCCTGAAGTTTGACATTTGCCTCAAGGTTCATTATATCTTCGGGCGTTGCAAGATCGCATGCGATTTCGACAACGGATATATCCAGTACTTCCCTTATGAATCTTGACTCTTCGACAAGGTCGGGATCTATGAGAGAAACCATGCTTCCTCTTTGAGGATATGTTTCAATTACATGTGAATGATTAAGGTCGATTAATGCTTCCCTGAGAGGAGTTCTACTTACCCCTATCTCATTGGCGAGTTCGGTCTCGCTGAGGAACTGTCCGGGCTTTAATTCGAGCGAAATTATATTTGTGCACAAAAACCTCGAAGCGTAATCCCTCGTAGACTCACCCGCGAGTTTTTCGACTTTGATCATAATGTTATCTTCCCCTTTCGACGGATTTCATCAATTTTATGTATTCTTCATAAAACCTTTTTGCAACTTCTTTTTTATTTTGGGTATGAATTTCGTTATACACTCCCAGATCATAGAGTTCGGCAATCGCGGCGTATTCGATCTTTTCGGCCGCTCTCGCCTGAGCGTCTCTCAAATCCTCCCACTCGTCTCCCGGAATTTCCCAGGATTCTCCCCTGAAATACGGCAGTCTTGCAAATATAAAAGGAACATCGTATCCGAAAAGATCTCTCCAGTCCTTTACCATGTCAATCATCAGATATTCGTAATCCTCGGGATATTTCGTGTTGGATTCTCCCTGATAGAAAAGAACGCTTTTGAAAGAAATGTTTCTTAAAGGATAAATCATCCTGTTGTAAAGCGCGGTGGGATGCCATGTGAAGAATGTTATTTCGCCCATGGGCTCTTCGACTGCTGCCACTCTCGCATTCCATATTCCGTCGAGAGGTATTTCCTCTTCGTCGGCTTTGATGCAATACGGCATGTCTTCCTTGAATTCTCCGACATTGTTGTTTATCGTCACTCTTACGGTGATAATGTTTTTGCCGTGTTTCAATATGCCTCCCGGAAGGTTGTATCTTCTGGGCGGGTAAAAATATTCGGTCTTGCCGACAAGAACGCCGTTGACATATGTCACGTCCGCATCAACGATTGTTCCGAGTCTCAATTCCACGTCTCTTTCGCAAAAATCCGACGGAACATAGACCACCCTTTGTACCCAGACCGTTCCGATTCTGCGTTTAAGAACATTGTAAAGCCACGATTCGGGAATCTTTATCTCGATTCCGCCCATTTTCTCATCGTCGCTCCATTCATGGTCATACCATTTTTCTTTAAGTCCTATATCGTCCTCGTCGGTCTTTTTGTACCATGCGGCAACTCTTTCGGTCTCGGTGTTTATTGTATTTCTTACAAAGAAATCATCTTTGTTTCTTTTGATATTTTCCCCGTAACACATCTTGCAGGTATCGTTGATGCCGCATTTGCACACAAGTTCCCTGCCTTCTTCGGTTGCGATCTTTCTTAATTTTTTGCCGGTTTTTATGAGTCTTTCCTCGCTCATAAAAGCTTCGATATGCGTTCCTCCGACGGCCGCATGAATAAGCCCGACGGGAATATTGTCCTTATCGAATTTAATTTGTGCGAAATAAAAACCGAGCGCGCTGAATTCGGGAGCGTTTTTCTTATCGGCCGGGAGCCATTCTCCGCTTTTGACTCTCAAATCGGGTTCTCCGAACTTGAAGTCCTTAGGCATCTGAAACATTCTGATTAAGGGATAATTGATATTTTCTATTTCTTTTTGATAAAGATCCCTCGTTCTTGATACGGGAAGTTCCATATTGGACTGACCCGCAAGGAGAAAAACGTCTCCGACATATACGTCATTTATCGTATATCTGTCCGAATTATCGGTTATATTGATTGTATGGGGTCCTCCGGCTTCCATGGGTTCGAGAAAGATGGAAAATTTCCCGTCTTCGTCACATAAACCTTCATAGATTTTAGTATCGAAATACAGTCTGACTTCATTTCCCGCCGTCGCGTATCCTTCAATGATATTCTCGGCGTTTCTTTGAATAATCATTCCGTTGCCGTAAATATTCGATAACCTCATGTTGCCACCCACCGGATTGCACGGGATTCAGTAAATTTCCCTTCCCTGTAAATCCTTTATTCCCGTTTTTCTGAAGAAATAACTGTTGATTACGTCACGCCATTCCTTTGAGTGTTCGGCCTGATGAGTGAATCTTTCGAGAGTTCTCTCGTAAACATCCTTCGAAATCAGTCCTTCGAGACTCTTCCATTCTTCCAAAAGTTTCGCGGCTTCCTCGGCCCCTTCGAAATGCGTGTCGTATATGTGCTGAATCACGGTTTTGCCGTTTTTCAATACATAATTATACGGCAATCTGTGGAAAAACAAAAGAAGTTCTTCGGGACAGGTTTCGACATTTTCATACATCTTTTTGTTTTCTTCACGATACTGCGAAACATAGCCCGTTCCGTTGTCAGTTCTGTCTCTTCCTATCGCATGAAGATCTGCTTTGTGATATGTTCCCCAGGGCGAATATTCGTATCCGTCGACATCGGGACCGTAATGAATTCCCGGTACCACCATCCATCCTATTCCGAGCGGGGCGTTATATTTTTCATATACGGGCCAGGACTTCATGAGTATTTCTTTTACCGTGTTTACGATTTTTTCTCCGTTCCTTTTTGCAAAAGAAGATTCTCCGATTGCCTGCGAAAGATAAAGTCTCGCCCAGTTTGCGGCAATGTCCGTCGCGGAAAGCGAAGTATCAAACGCAAGCTTTCCGAATCCGTAGAGATTCGCACCCGCCAGATCGTGACCCGTCCAGTTGTAATCGTCTCCGGTATTGCATACCGCCGTCATTCCGGCATTTTTATTGCCCATGACTCTGCCGGAAACAATATCTGCGACACTGGCTTCCTTCATATGCGTGTTAAAAGCAAGTATCTCCTTAAACCACGGAATAAGGAAGCATACGTGGCGCTGCTGTCCCGTGTATTCCTGTGCAATCTGAACTTCAAGCATCTGATTGGTATTTTCCATTCCTCCGAAAAGAGGCGATATGGGTTCTCTGACCTGGAAATCCATCGGACCGTTTTTTATCTGCAAAATCACATTCTCTTCGAATTTGCCGTCAAGCGAATGGAAATAATCATAACCCGATTTTGCCCTGTCGGTCTTTTCATCCCTCCAGTCCTGCTTGCAGTTATATACAAAACATCTCCAAATAATGATTCCGTCGAAAGGGGCTATGGCTCTTGCAAGCATATTGGCACCGTCGGCCTGATTTCTGCCGTATGTGAAAGGTCCCGGTCTTCCTTCGGAATCGGCTTTAACCAGAAAGCCTCCGAGAAGAGGAACGTTCTCATATATTTCAACGCATTTCGACTTCCACCATTCACAGACTTTTTCATTCAAAGGATCGGCGCTTTCCAATCCGTATTCAAGCGGAAGCGCATAATTGACGCTGAGAAACAGTCTGATTCCGTAATCCGCGAATAATTCTGATAATTTTCTGACATCGTCATAATGTTTCTTTGAAATAAGATACGATGCCTCTCCCTTAACATTTACGTTGTTAATGACTACGGCATTTATTCCCACGGAAGAAACCGCTCTCGCATACATCACGGTTCTGTCGTTAATCAGCATTTTATTGTCTGCAAAGAAAAATGAATTGCCCGAATATCCTCTCTCTATATCGCCCGTCATATTGTCCCAGTGATTGAGCATTCTGAGAGGATTGTCCGGAATCTTAATAATATTGACTTCTTTGGTCAGTTTGCCGAGACGAAGCATTTCAATGAATTCAAACGTACCGTAAAGAAGGCCGTTGTAATCATTTGCCTCGATCGTAAAAGCGTTATCGTCCGAATATATTCTAAAGCCTTCCTTACCAAGCTTATCTTCGCGTACAAGACAAACCGAGAGTGCGTTTTGTTCTTTTTTGTCGGTAAAAGAAATTGTACTCTTTTCGCCCAAAAGAATTTCTGATGCGGTTTCAATCTCTTTTTTTATGCTTTTGAAAATCCTGTTTTCGCCGTCGCACGAAACAAAACAAACATTTTTCAAAATGTCTGCCGCTCTCTTTTCGACATCATCCGATATCATTAATTTTTCGTAATTAAGCCATAAAGAACTGTACATAAGCATTATCACTTTCCAAAAGAAAAAATATGTAGTATACTTGTATTTCAGTACAATATCATTTTACTACATATATTTTATTTGTCTATAGAAAAATATATGTCTGACTATATTGTATTTAACGTTTATTTTGCGGGTGCTATAATTTATATTATCAAAGCCAAAGGAAATCGATATGAATTTATTCAATGTGGACGGAAAAATATATAAAACGCTCGAAAAATTCTGGACCATGGTCTGGATCGGTTTTCTCTGGATCGTCACATCCGTTCCCGTATTTACTCTCGGTGCGGCCTCCTGCAGCGCGTATTACGCAATGGTCAAATGCGTCAGAAACAACGAAGGCCATTCAACCAAAGAATTTTTCAAGTCGTTTAAAAGAAATTTTTTGCAGGCTACTGTCATGACGGTTGTCTACATTGTCGTCGGTGCCGCATTTTCGTTCGCCGCATGGTTTTATTACCACCGTCAGGGAGGGTTCAATCTCGGCTTAAGATGGTTTTATTACATCATAATACTTTTGTATCTTTGCACGGTAACTTACGCTTTTTCATGGCTTTCACGATATGAAATGACCACATTCCACGCACTTACGTACCCAATCGCAATCACTTTGATGCATCTTAAAAATTCGATTGGACTCATCGTATTCTGGGCGGCTTCTTCCATCGCGCTTTATTGGGCATACAACACCTTTATGTTTGCCATTTTAATACTCATGATTCCCGGCATCAAATGTCTTTTGGATACTTTTTTAATCGAACCTGTTTTGAAAAAATACGAATCCATAGCTTTGGCCAACGAAAAGGAAGGCGCCAAAGAAAACGGCGAAGAAAAAGAAAACGAGAGTAAAGACGGCGAAAACGGCGATGATGCCAAAGAGAGCGAAAACAACCTTTGATTATCAATAAACAAAACGTACGGGGGAATAATATGAAAAAATTTATGGACGAAGATTTTCTTTTATCGAACGATGTCGCAAAAAAACTATATTTCGATTATGCGGCCAATTGCCCTATTATCGATTATCACTGCCATATAGACGCAAAAGAAATCGCCGAAAACAGGCGTTTTGAAAATATTACCAAGCTCTGGCTCGGTACGGATCATTACAAATGGCGTTACATGCGTTCGATGGGCGTCGACGAAGCATTTATCACCGGAGACGCATCCGACAAGGAAAAATTCATCAAATGGATAGAAGTTTTATCGACCGCAATCGGCAATCCTTTGTATCACTGGAGCCACATGGAACTTAAAAAATATTTCGGTTTCGAAGGATATGTCAAAAAAGAAAATGCCGAAGAATTGTGGAATCTTTGCAACAAGCGTCTTGAGGAAGCGGATTTTTGCGCAAGGGGAATTATCGAAAAATCCAATGTATCGATTCTTGCGACAACGGACGATCCGGCCGATTCTTTGGAATACCATATAAATCTTTCGAAAGATCCCTCTTTTAAATGCCGCGTGCTCCCGGCATTCAGACCCGACAACGCCCTGGCGATAAACAAAGAAAATTATCTCGAATATCTCAAACGCCTTTCCGATGTCTGCGGTTTTAAGATCGACTCTTTCGATGCATTTAAAAAAGCGCTTGCTTCAAGAATCGATTTCTTTAAGGAAAACGGATGCCGCATAGCGGATCACGGACTTACATACATTCCTTATAAGCCCATTGGCGAAAAAGAGGCAAACGTTCTTTTGAAAAAACGTTTAAACAATATATTGCCCTCGGATGAAGAAACTGAAAAATTCCAAACCGCGGTTCTCACGTTTTTGCATTCTTATTACAGGGAATCGGGAATCGTCAGCCAGCTTCATTTCGGGTGCAAAAGAGACAATAATTCGGATATGTTCGAAAAAATCGGTCCGAATACCGGTTTTGACTGCATCGCTTCCGAAACCTCGGGCGATACGCTCGCGAATTTCCTTGATATGTTAAACCGCGAAAATGCTCTCGGCAAAATGATTATTTACAGTCTTAACCCCAACGACAACGACATTATCGATACGATTATGTCCTGTTTCCAAGACGACGAAGCCGTATGCAAAATCCAGCACGGCAGCGCATGGTGGTTTAACGACAACAAAACGGGCATGGAAAAGCATTTGAATTCGCTGGCAAACAATACCAACCTTTCGGGCTTTGTCGGAATGCTTACGGATTCAAGAAGTTTCGTTTCGTATACGAGGCACGAATATTTCAGAAGAATTCTTTGCAATTACATCGGCACTCTGGTCGAAAAAGGAGAATTCCCCGAAGATTACGATATCCTCGGCGAAATAATCCAAAACATATCCTGCAAAAACGCTTTGAACTATTTCGGTTTTTAAAAGAAAACCGTTTCGTTTGATATCATGAAAGACAAAAATCCCGTCAAAAAAGAAAGATTGGAAAATTTAAAAAAAGCCTCTGCGCTTCCTTTCGGAAAGCGCATGAGGTATTATTTTGATTTTTTTAAATTCCATCTTTTGGGCGCCGCAGTCATCGCTTTGCTTGTTTTTCTCGTTCTTAAGGAAATAGTATTCGCTCCCGAGGTTATTTTAAACGGATATGTCATAAACAGAACCGAATTTGCTTCATGTACCGACGAGGAATTCATCTCTTCTTTTCCGGAATATGAAAAGATTAATCCCAAAAAGCAAAAAATATATTTCGGTTCCGATCTTTTTTTGAACGATAACGATATCGACTCCACGACCAAACTTGTGGTCAATGCTTCTTCGGGAGACATAGATTATATGATATGCAACCGCGAGACTTTCGATCGTCTTTGCAGGATGGGACTTCTTTCAAACCTTGAGGATTATCCCGAAATAAAAGCCAAATACGAAGATGAACTGATTTATTACGACCATACAAAAAACGACACTTCGGAAGACGATTCCCTCGGGGACAAACCCTACGGAATCAATGTTTCCGACAGTGCCGTATTAAAAAATTTCAATGTCTTTCACGAGGATGAAGATATTTGCCTTTGCCTCGGAATCAATTCGAATCCCACGGATATCCTGTATAAATTCATTGAATGGATCAAACAATAAGTTTCGCGGCATTCTCAAACGACATGGGTTTTCCCCATACATATCCCTGGATATAATCGCAATCGAGTTTCTTTATGTATTCAACCTGTGAATCGGTTTCAACACCTTCAAGAATAACCTTGCAGTCGATAAGGTGTCCGAGCGATCCGATCGAATTGATAAAATCTCTGTTGACTTCGCCTTTTTCGATATTGTCAACCAGGCTCTTGTCGATTTTAAGAAGGTCTACGGAAAGGTTCATGAGTCTGCCGAGCGAAGCATAACCCGTGCCGAAATCGTCAAGCGCAACCTGAACGCCCATTTCCTTTAATTTATTTATATTCTTAATGGTCTGTTCCTGGGAATCGTCAAAAGAATATTCCGTAATTTCCACTTCGAGATTCTCGGCCTTGAAATTGTTCTTTTTAAGGCAATTTTCAACGATTGAAACAAATTCCGGTCTGGAAATACCGTTCGCCGATATATTGACCGAAATCGTTATCTTCTCTTTTGCTTCTTCGACAACCTTCGAAAATTCCTTAGTTACGAAATCCAAAACATATTCGTCAATCGAAAAAATAAGGTTTGATTTTTCGGCCACGGGAATGAATTCGGCGGGACTGATTCTTCTTCCGTCGGGAAGTTTCATTCTGATTAAAGATTCAAATCCTCTTAAACGTTTATCCGAAACCGAATATTGAGGCTGATATTCGAGATAGAAATATTTTTCGTCGTAAGCGCGCTTGATAAGCTGCTCAACCTCTTTGTCGGAATTCATTTTCGAGAGCATCTTTTCGTCAAATACGGCGATTGTGTTGCTGCCGTTCTTTAAAGAAGTCATCAAAGCCACATCCGCGCATTTGAAAAGAATGTTGGAATCTTTGGCATCCTTGGGAAAATGTGCGATACCGGCATTTCCTTCGATGTAACAGTCAAGATGGATTCCTTCTTTGTCAAACACCATCTTCTCGTTCAATACTTTTAACAATCTTGAAACGAGTTCGGTTGCATCGATTTTATCGTTTAACAAAATCGCGAATTCAGATCCGCCGATACGACCTACGATACCGTCTTTTCCGACCATGCCCGCCATTCTTTCCGAAACGATGCTAAGAACCCTGTCTCCGATATCATGACCGTAATCATCGTTAATCGATCTGAAATTGTTTACCTGGTAATAAACCAGACTTCCCGATTTTTTGTCTTTTATTTTCTTGTTGAGTATCTCCAAAAATCCCACCGTATTGAGTTTGCCGGTGGCATAGTCGGTGATACTCTTTTTCTTTGCGGAACGAAGCAAATGTCCGATAAGAGCGATTGCGACAACGGTCAGTAAACCGTTTAACACTCCGGGAAGTGGTGCCATCGTTTTACCCATAATCATTCGCATGGATGTGGACATAATCATAAATCCGACCAGAAAATACGAAATTCTCGGTCCGATGTAACACTCTATACAGGACATTAAGATACAAAGCATAAATGTAAAGGTCTGTATCGTTCCCTGAAGCGAGTTAAGGGGAATAACCCCTCTTCCGATCTGGACCATATCTGCTCCGCCCCTGTTTTGCATTCCGATGAAAATCATCAGAAACTCTCCGAGGACGGAAAAAAACAGAAGAATTGCAAAAAATATAGTGCTGTGTTCTTTAATCTTTTTCATCAAACACCCGGTTTTCTTTCCTGCCGTCGTTTTAAAACTATATTTGAAATATGGTTTTATCGCAAAAAGCAAAAGCCCAAATTTAACGGTAACATTATAATTATACTGCTGCCAAAGTCAAATAACAACTTAATCTCTCGCACTTATCTGTTTGCATACATTTTTTCGTAATAGTTCTGATATTCGCCGGAGATAATGGGCTGCCACCATGCTTCGTTTTCGAGATACCATTTTATGGTCTTTTTGATTCCGTCCGCGAATTTGGTCTCGGGAAGCCAGCCGAGTTCATCGTGTATCTTTGTGGGGTCGATGGCATAACGCATGTCATGACCTTTTCTGTCGGTAACATATGTAATAAGACTTTCGGGTTTTCCGAGTTCCCTGCATATAAGTTTGACTATATCGATATTTCTCATTTCGTTATGTCCGCCGATGTTGTAAACTTCGCCGACTCTTCCTTTATGGATGACCAAATCGATTGCCTTGCAGTGATCTTCCACATAAAGCCAGTCTCTGACATTCAAGCCTTCGCCGTACACGGGAAGGGGCTTGTCATGAAGCGCATTGATAATCATCAAAGGGATGAGTTTCTCGGGGAAATGATAAGGACCGTAATTGTTAGAGCAGCGGCTTATCGATACGGGAAGTCCGTATGTTCGGTGATATGCGAGCACCAAAAGATCGGCTCCCGCTTTTGAAGAGCTGTAGGGGCTGCTTGTATGAATGGGTGTTGTTTCGGTGAAGAACATATCGGGTCTGTCTAAAGGAAGATCTCCGTATACTTCGTCTGTAGATACCTGATGATATCTCTTGATGCCGTATTTGCGGCATGCATCCATGAGTACACTTGTACCTATGATATTTGTATCAAGGAATACCTGAGGATTTTCAATTGAACGGTCAACATGTGATTCGGCTGCAAAGTTAACAACCATGTCGGGATGTTCTTCTTTAAAAAGCTTTTCAACTGCTGCCCTGTCGGTAATGCTTTCTTTTACAAATCTGAAATTGGGATTGTCCATAACAACTTCAAGAGTCGAAAGATTGCCCGCATATGTCAGACAGTCAAGACAAACAATCCTGTAATCCGGATATTTGTCAAGCATGTGAAAAATAAAATTGCTTCCGATAAAGCCTGCGCCACCGGTTACTATTATAGTCATTTTTGACTCCTTTCTGCCCTATTGGACATTTCACGCTATACAATAATTTGTTTTTTTCTGATCAGATTTAAGGGATTTTTTCTCTTCTCCCTTTTTCATGTTATCATTATATAGGGTGACGTAACGTAATGCGCAAGTACTTTTTTAAAAATTTTTAAAATCTTTTTTTAACTCATTAATTTTCTTCCTTAATTCCTTGTATTTCGGATATATAAACTCGCGATAAGTCTTGGAATATTTAATTTCTCTTGAAACCATATTTTTAAAATCTTTATGGGCACAGGAAGCCACTATTCTGTACAGTCTGTTTACATCTTTTCCGTCCGGAAATTCCGCCTCATAAACATATGCAGAAATTATACTGCCGTCTTTTCTTTCCATACGAATTCCTGTAGC
>JAEEGL014300409.1_pt1 | contig 21311 bp, 18 predicted proteins | sample 9134231 | NCBI WGS metagenome assembly JAEEGL01 (sample SAMN16246548, study PRJNA631951) | gut metagenome | biome: gut microbiome; feature: rumen; material: fiber-attached | host: Bos | place: Iran: Karaj | collected 2018-10
ATGTGTCGGACTGCTCGCTGTTCTTTGTGCGGTTTGACAAGAACAGCCGATTGAAGACACATTTTCTGGTCATGCTTACCTACTCGCTCGGCGAGTTCCTGATCGTACTGGGACTGATCCTGCACTGATTAAAGGAGGCTTTCTATGAAATACTATCTGCAAAACCCGCTTGCCAACAACGGTATCCTCACTGAGATCCCGGGCGCGAACGTGATCGATGTGACGACGATCGATTATCAGGAGTTTATGGACGGTCTGAAGCCGGATGACGAGGTCGTTCTGGTCGGCGGCGACGGTACGATCAACTATATGATCAACCATGTCGATTACGAGAATCTGAACAATAAGGTCTATATCTACGGCAACGGCACCGGCAACGATTTCCTGAACGATATCAATGAACAGCCCGGAAAGGAAGTCCTGCTCACACCATACCTGAAGAATCTTCCGACCGCGTACGTAAAGGGCAAGGCATATAAATACATCAACAATATGAGCTTTGGCATCGACGGCTACTGCTGTGAGGAAGCCGACAGGATCAAGGCCAAAAAACCGAACAAGAAGATCAACTATACCGCGATCGCGATCAAGGGTCTGCTCTATGCCTATAAGCCGCGCCACGCCTGGATCAATGTGGACGGTACGGATTATGAATTTGAAAATGCATGGCTCGCGCCTGCGATGAAAGGCCGCTACTGCGGCGGCGGCATGATGCTCGCGCCGGATCAGGACCGCAATTCGGATCTTTTGACGGTCATCGTCTATCACTGCAAGTCCAAGATCAAGAGCCTCAAGACTTTCCCGCTGATCTTTGAGGGGAAGCACGTGGAGAAAAAAGATATGGTCACAGTGATCACCGGAAGGAAGGTCCATGTCAGATTTGATATACCGAGCGCGGTGCAGATCGACGGAGAGACTGTGCTGGATGTCAGCGAGTACACGGCGGAGTTATAAGCCTTCATGTATGAACTGATTCAGGTGACCGACAACTGTTACTACATACAGAGCCCGGCCAAGATCGGCGTGATAAAGACCGGCCCGGATCAGGCGTGCCTGATCGACAGCGGCAACGATAAAAGCGCGGGAAGGAAGGCAAAGAAGATCCTGGATGAGCAAGGCTGGGAGTTGCAAGCCATTTACAACACCCACTCCCATGCGGATCATATCGGCGGCAACCGGTATCTTCAGAATCAGACCGGCTGCAAGGTCTATGCGCACGGGATCGAACGCGCACTGACCGAGTATCCGATCCTTGAACCTTCTTGCTTATTCGGTGCCAATCCGCCGCAGGACTTGCGGCATAAATTCCTGATGGCGCAGAGTTGTGAAGTGCTTCCCATGACAAAAGATTGCCTGCCGGAAGGGCTGACCATGATACGTCTTCCCGGACATGCGGGCGACATGGTAGGTTTCCGCACAGAGGATGATATCGTCTTTTTGGCAGACTGTCTGTCCAGCGAAGCAGCACTGGAAAAGTATCCGATCACTTTTCTCTGGGATGTGGCGGCCTATCTGGAGACACTGGAGAGGGTATGCGATATGCAGGCGCGGCTCTTCATACCGTCTCATGCGGATCCGGCAGAGGATATCAGAGGACTCGCGGAGTATAATATCCGCAAGGTGAGAGAAGTGGGAGACGCGATTCTGGATCTCTGCAGAGAGCCGGCTGTTTTTGAAAGCGTTTTGCAGAAACTGTTTGAGCACTACGGGCTGACGATGACTTTCGAACAGCATGCGCTGGTCGGAAGCACGGTCCGCTCTTACCTGACCTGGTTGAAGGATCAGGAAAGACTGGCTGCGGAGTTTGATGAAAATATGCTTCTGTGGCGAGCCGTATAGAAGGCGGAGACATTTACTTCGGTACTTGGTACGGTTTTAACTGTACACAGACCAATCAGCCATATATACTGTTTTTAGAGGATGAAGGGGAATCGGGACACGGAGAGATCAATTATCCTCTGCTCATGGGGGTGAAGGCTCATCAGAATGTGAGCAAAGACGGTTGCACATTGAACTGAACATAACAGACAGTTACTGAGCGAGGTAGAGAATGGATATTAAAAACATCATTTCGCTTTTGGGCGGCGTTGCCCTGTTCCTCTTCGGCATGTCCGTGATGGGTGACTCTCTGAAGAAAGTTGCGGGCAGCAAGATGGAGATGGTCCTCTACAAACTGTCAGGCAACACACTGAAGGGAATCCTTCTCGGCACAGGAGTGACAGCGGTGATCCAATCGTCTTCAGCGACTTCGGTCATGGTCGTCGGTTTCGTCAACTCCGGGATGATGAAGGTCAAGCAGGCAGTCGGGGTCGTTCTCGGTGCCATTCTCGGAACGAGTATCACAGGATGGATCCTCTGTCTGAACAGCCTGGGAGGCTCGGGCGCAAGTGTAGCCAGGTATTTCAGCACTGAGATACTGACAGGTGTCGTCGCACTCGCCGGTATCGCGCTCTGGATGTTTGCCAAGAAAAATTCTGCGAAAAACATCGGAGGTATCATGCTCGGCTTTGCGGTGCTTATGTACGGCATGAGTATGATGTCGGGATCGATCGCTCCGCTCAGGGAAGACCCGCATTTCATCCGCATGCTGACGAGCTTTACAAATCCGATCCTGGGCGTGTTGGCCGGCCTTTTGATCACGGCAGTGATCCAGAGCGCGAGCGCTGCGGTCGGTATCCTGCAGGCACTGGCTATGACCGGAGCCATCGAGTTTGACATGGCTTTCCCGATATTGATGGGTATCGGTATCGGCGCGGCAGTCCCCGTGATGCTCTCCGCTATAGGGGCCAGCACGAACGGCAAGAGGACTGCGTTTGTTTATCTCATCATCGACATAATAGGAGCCATTCTTGTCGGCGTGATCTTCTATGTGCTCAACGCGGTCTTTGACTTTGGCTTTATGTCGAAGACTATGACGATGGTGTCGATCGCGTTAGTCAATACGCTGTACCGTTTGGCGGTGGTGATCCTGCTGTCGCCCTGCACCGGTATTCTCGAAAAGATCGTCTGCGCCATCTTCCCGGAGGGAGAGGAAGCGGCAGCCGAACAGGCTGATATGGACCGCCTTGAATCCAGGTTCCTGGAGCACCCGGCATTGGCGCTGGCACAGAGCAAGACCGTGATCGACTCCATGGCGGAGAAAGCGCAAAAGAGCGTGTCTTACGCCGTCACGGCCAGGCAGACCTTTGATCAGAAAGTCCTTCAGAAAGTATTCAAACTGGAGGGAGTGCTCGACCGCTACGAAGACAAACTGGGCAATTACCTGTTCAAGATCACCGGGCAGGATATGAATGAAGCACAGTCTCGGGACGTCAGCAAATATCTTCGAGCGCTCTCCGATTTTGAGAGGATGTCCGATCATGCGCGCAATATCGTTGAATCGGTCAATGAGATAGAAGAAAAGAAGATCAGGTTTTCTGAGGGGGCTCAACAGGAGCTGACCGTGCTGGAAGACGCGATCAATGATATCACGGACAAGACCATCCGTGCATTTATCAACGACGATATGGAGCTGGCCTTAAAGATCGATCCGCTGGAGGAGGTGATAGACGACCTCTGTGACGATATCAAGGCCCATCATATCAAGCGGGTGAGCCGGCAGGAGTGTACACTGGAGACAGGATTCGTCTTCAATGATCTGTTGACCGACTACGAGAGGATCGCTGACCACTGCGACAATATTGCGGTCGATATTCTGGAGGCAGGCGAGGTGGATGTCGGTCTTCATGAATACCATCAGAGTCTCGAGTTCAAGCAGAACGAAGTGTACAACGAGTTCTTCGACAAGTACAAGAAGAAGTACGAGATATGATAAAGACAGGCCGTCCGAAAGGACGGCCTGTTTTATGCAGTCAAGAATCACTGACAGTAGGATAATACTATCTCGGTGGCAATCACACGCCCCGGAACGAGAGAAGATTTCACCAGATACTCCTCGCGGGTGTGGGCGCCCTGACCCAGACAGGTGCCGATACAGATGGCGGGAATACCCAGAGATAAAGGTATATTGCAGTCTGTGGAGGATGAGATGCGTTTCGGAGTGATATCTGTCGTCTCCCTGACTATGGCGGATACCTTGTCCAGCATCTCGCTGCGGCGTGCCTCTGCTTCCTCACTCAGGTTTTCACCGGGGCGGACGCCGATGATATCATATTTCATCTTGTGTTTTGCAAGAAGGCGTCGGAATTCCGTGTCCAGTTTCTCCATTGCGGCCGCTGAATCGGAGCGGTATTCACAGAGCATAGTGGCTCTCTGAGCAATCGTATTTACTGAAGTGCCGCCCGAGATCGTGCCGACATTGACAGTGCTTTTACCTCCCTTCGGAAGATCGATCGCATAGATGTCCTGCACGAGAGCAGCCAGTTTTTGGATCGCATTTTCGTTGCCGAAGTTCAGATAGGAATGACCGCCGTGTGTGCGGGAGGTCACGTTAAACCGGCAAGATCCGACCGCATGGTCTACGATCTCGTTGTAGACCAGATCAAAGGTGTAGAATTCTTTGATGTGTCCGGAGTAGTCGCTGAACAGCTGACGGACGCCTCTCAGATTGCCCATGCCCTCCTCTCCGGTATCGCCGACAAAAAGGATGCCGCAGTCTTTCGGGAGGATATGATGACTTGTGACGAACCGGGCCGTCAGCAAAAGATTGACGAGGTTGACCGTGTCGTCATAGATGCCGGGACAATAAATACGCTCCCGGTATTCCTTGTACGGCATGGGCTCTGTATCAGGAAAGACCGTGTCCAGATGCGCCGCAAAGACAATGATGGGAAAATCATCGGGGTCTGTGTGACAGGCGCTGTCCGGTATGACAGTCGTGCGCACTTTATCGTGGGCGCCTTTTCCGCGTTCCCGTTTCACAGAGAACCCGTAAGGGTAGACGACATTGCCTGCATCGTCGACATAGACGCCCTTTGCCCCTGCCTCCGTCAGCCATTTACGGCAGAATGCGGCCCGCTTTTTCTCGTGGTAAGTTGGTGCCGAGATCTGCGAAAGCTCCTTGAGCAGATCCTTCGCTTCTTCAGCCTGTTCTGTGATCTCACTGATATGATCCGGTTGCATCTCTCATTCCTTTTGCTGATTATTGCTGTTTCTTAATCCAGTTTAACACATTATGAGATATCCTGCGGAAAAGATCAGTTGATTCTTTATTATTATGCACAGTTTAGTGTATAATAGCCGTATACAATGGAGGTAGTGTACATGACTGCAGAGACGAAGAAAGCATTGCCTATTGCCCTGGCGGGCATCGCTATTGTTATCGCGATCATGATTTTCGGTACTATATGGACCGGGCGGAAAGCGCAGAAAGATACAAGCGGAGTCGCGCATTCCGTGAGTCAGATGTATCTGGATGAGCTGGCCGGCCGGCGCGCACAGGTCGTCGAAGACAACCTTGATCAGAGCATTGAGACGATCAATATCGCTCTGGATATGATCGAGGACGAAGACTTTCAGGACCTCAGTCATATGAGGGCTTATCAGAGGGAGATGAAACAGCTCTTTCATTTGGACAGGTTTGCGTTTGTCGGAAGCGACGGGTCGGTATACACGGCGGATGAGGGCATCACGCATGATGTACAAGACTATTCATTTGACTATAAGACACTTCAGGACTCCAGCATAACTGTCAAGAATCTGAAGAGTAAAGATAAAAAGGTCGTCATTGCCGTGCCCATCAGCAACAGGCAGCTGACTATTGACGGGAAGACGTTGGTGGTCTGTTTCGAGGAGATCGCTGCAGAAGAGATGCTCAAAGGCATTTCCATGGCGACTCAGGGCACAAAGGCTACATTCTCCAATATTTATACCAGCGATGGAGTTTCGCTCTGCGACACTGTGCTGGGAGGGCTTGCGACTGAGGATAATCTTTTGGAAGCGCTTGAGCACGCAGAGTACAAAGACGGTTATTCCTGTCAGAGTATCGTTGATGATTTCGACAATGGAAAGGCAGGTACTGTCCCATTTACTTATGGCGATATTCAGGAGACGATCAGTTATACTCCGATCACAGGGACTGATTGGTTTTTGACATATCTCGTCAGAGACAGCGTCGTCAGCGACAGGATCAGTGCTATATCAGAAGGTCTTTTGCGCAGAAGCCTCATCCTGTCCGTTCTCATGGCATTGGTCCTCGGAGCGCTGTTTATCTATCTTGTCACCCAGATGAGAAGGAATGCGCAGTTGGTGGTGGAAAAAGAGACATCCGAAGCCGCAAACCGTGTCAAGCGGGAGGAGATGCAGCAGAGGCTGGAGATCCAGGAACAGCTGCTCGCTCAAAAAGCCCAGCAGGAAGAACAGGCAAAGATGATCACCGCACTTTCTTCCGACTATCGCAGTGTCTACTATGTGGAATTAGACCGGGACTACGGACTCTGTTATCAGCCGCGTACGGATCTGCCCGGCTTTAAGCCCGGAGAGTCCTTCAATTATCTGGAAGCTGTGACCGCATACTGCAACCAGTACATCCTGGAGCCGTATCGCGAGGAGTTCATGGCATTTATCCAGCCTGACGCTATCAGGGAAGGACTCAAAGAAAGCAGAGTCATCTCTTATCGGTATATCATCAATGTGAACGGTGAAGAATCATATGAGGCAGTGCGCTTTGCCGGAGTCCGGCACCCTGAAGACAGGGAAGATCACCTCGTACACGCCGTCGGAGCTTGTTTTGTGGATGTTGACGCCGAGACGCGCAGGGAGATCTCCCAACAGCAGCAGCTGACAGAGGCTCTTGCAGCTGCCGAGCAGGCCAGCAAAGCGAAGACGACCTTCCTTTCCAATATGAGTCATGAGATTCGTACGCCGATGAACGCCATCATCGGTCTCAACAGCATTGCGCTCAATGAGCCAAATGTTCCGGACAAAGTGAGGGAGCAGCTGGTCAAGACCGGTTCTTCTGCTCAGCATCTGCTGGATATCATCAACGATGTCCTTGACATGTCGCGTATCGAGTCGGGAAGGATGATCATCAAGGAAGAGGAATTCTCATTTGCAAAGGACTTAAAGCAGGTCAACACCATTATCAGCGGCCAGTGCGAGGATAAGGGAGTGACCTACAGATGCCGCACGGTCGGCAGGATAGATGACTATTATGTCGGCGACGGGATGAAGCTCAAACAGGTACTGATCAACATTCTCAGCAATGCCGTCAAGTTCACGCCGAAGGGCGGTGAAGTGACATTCCTGATCGAGGAGGGAAGGCGCTTTGGCGGACAGGCGACGCTGAAGATGACCGTGCAGGATACCGGAATCGGCATGAGCGAAGACTTCCTGCCGCATCTCTTTGAACCGTTCAGTCAGGAGGATGACGCTACGACCAGCCGTTACGGAAGTACCGGACTGGGTATGCCGATCACCAAGAGTATTGTGGAACTCATGAACGGGCATATCGACGTAAAGAGCAAAAAGGGCGAGGGCACGACGTTCACGGTCACGGTCACTCTGGGAGAATCTGACCGCAAATATAAAGATGACACAAAGGGCGTTATGAAACCGGAAGACATGAGCGCTCTTGTGATCGATGATGATGTTGTGGCTCTGGAGCATGCACAGATCGTTCTGGATCAGATCGGCATCAGCTGCGACATCGCCTACTCCGGCGAAGAGGGAGTAGAGAAGGTGAGAGAGCGTCATGAGAGCAACGACGGCTATGACTTCCTGTTGATAGACTGGAAAATGCCGGGCATGGACGGAGTCGAGACGACCCGTCAGATACGTTCTATTGTCGGTCATGAGACCCCCATTATTATCCTGACTTCCTACAACTGGGATGATGTCATGGAGGAAGCCAGGGAAGCGGGCGTGGATACTTTCGTGCCGAAACCTCTGTTTGCCGGGAGTGTGATCGATGAATTCCACGCGGCGTTCAGAAAGAAGAATCAGATCGAGGCAGTTGTGTCGGCCGACCTTGAAGGAAAGCATATTCTTTTGGCTGAAGATGTGCCGGTCAATGCCGAGATCATGATGATGGTCCTGAGTATGCGCGGGATCGAGGCGGATCTGGCTGAGAACGGAAGGGTAGCAGTGGATAAATTTGAAGAGCATCCCGAGGGTTATTACGATGCGATCCTGATGGATATGCGCATGCCGGAGATGGATGGATTGACCGCCACCAAGCTGATCCGCGCATCTGAGCATGAGGACGCGACGACCATCCCGATCATCGCGATGACAGCCAACGCGTTTGACGAGGATGTAAAGCGCAGCCTCCAGGCCGGATTAAACGCGCATCTGAGCAAACCGGTCGAGCCGGACATTTTATTTGACACACTTGAGGAGCTGATCGGATCTTAAAGGAGCATATGAGAGGATCGATCAAACGGACAATTCTGATACTGGTCCGGCAGGTTCCGGCGGTATTGTTGATATGCCTGTTTTTAGGCGGCTGCGGCGGCGGGAGCGTTTCGGTCCCGGAAGACTCTGCCTCGAAGAGCGAGAAGCTCGACAAGGGGGGCTTTAAAGCTGCCGAGTTCGCCGATGCCGTATTTGACGCCGGAAGCGCAAAGGGTAATGACGAGGCGCAGGTGGACCTTGCGCATACACAGCAGGGCTATATCGGCGTGCTTGTGGACACGGACGCCCGCGTCAAACTTCAGGTCTTCAAGGATGAGAACACTTTTGTCTATGACGTGCCACTCGGAGAACCGCAGATCTTTCCTCTACAGTGCGGCAACGGGCGCTATACTTTCAAGGTAATGAAAAATGTCGAGGACAGCAAGTATTACGAGCTGTACACATGTGACGCCGATGTCAAACTGGCCAGCGAGTTCGAACCGTTTTTACGGCCGAATCAGTATGCTGATTACCGGGCGGATTCCAAATGCGTGGAGAAAGCCCGGTCGATGGCCGAGAAGGCGGGCAGTGAGGAAGATTTCGTCGGCAGGGTGTACGACTATATCTGCGGAAACATAACCTACGACATGGATAAGGCGATCGAAGTCGAATCCGGTTATATCCCTGACCCCGACAAGATCATGGCCGAGGGAAAGGGGATCTGCTTTGATTACGCCTCTCTGGCGGCTTCTATGCTGCGGAGCCAGGGGATACCGACGAAGATCATTTTCGGATATGTGGAGCCGGACAATCTCTATCACGCCTGGAATATGTTTTATACGGAAGAAAACGGCTGGACCACCGTCGAGTTTTCGGTCAGCCAAAATGACTGGAGCCGCGTGGATATGACATTTGCGGCGAACGGAGCGGACGGGGAGTTCATCGGAGACGGATCAAATTACACGGACGTGTATTTTTACTGAAAGGAGACAAGATGGCTTCTGAAGCGGGTGCAAAAAAACACATGAGCTATGCGGATATGAGCTCTTTCTTCGAAAATATGGGGATGATGCTCAAAGCGGGCATCACGACCGGGGAGGCGGTCGATCTCCTGCGGGAGGAGTCAGCCGGCGACACCGCAGGGCAGACGGCTGTCTTTTCCGTCATGTCGAAGTGCATGGCGGAGGGCTCGTCATTTGAGGATGCGATGAAAGAGACGGGTGCATTCGACTCTTATGCGGTCGATATGATCCGCGCCTCCGAGCACACAGGAAGGATGGAGACAACGCTGTTCCATCTGTCGGACTACTATAGGATGGAGCAGTCAATGAAGCGCACTTTCGTCTCGGCTGTGCGCTATCCCGTCATACTTCTTCTGATGGTCATAGCGATCCTCGCAGTCATGCTGAAGATGGTCTTCCCCGCCTTCTACGGTGTGTACGAAAATCTGACGGGAAGCCTGGCGGCTTCATCATTCAAATACATCAATATTTCATTCGCGCTGTGCCGGGCGGCACTGATCGTGATGATCGTGCTGGTCGTGTTGATCCTGATCGGTGCATTGCTGTGGAAAAGCGGACATGCAGTCGTTGCGAAGAAATTCCTTCGCCGTTTCCGCTCTTTCAGAGAACTGTTTGACAATCTGGATCTCTACCGCTTCACCTCATGCTTTGATATGTTCATCTCCACGGGAAGCATGCACGATGAGGCTTTGAAGAAGAGCCTGCCGATCGTAGAGAAGGGGGAGCTGAGAGAGAAGCTGGAACAGTGCGTCAGCGCGACGGAGAGCGGTTCGTCTTTCGCGCAGGCCGCCTGTGATGTGAAACTGTATGACAGCATCAACAACCGGATGCTGATACCCGCCGAGCGAAGCGGCATGCTGGATTCGGTCCTGAAGAAGATCCTGGAGGATCTCAAGGACAGAAACGATCAGAACATCAGCCGGATATCCAATACGATAGAACCGCTTCTGACCGGGTTTTTGATGATCGCGATCGGCCTGATGCTGATCAGCCTGATGGTCCCGCTGATCGGAATAATGAATTCGATGGGATAAGTGACAGTATTAGTTTATGAGGATGATCCGGGAACACAAGTTCATAACAGTCTGTATAGTTCTGGCATTTCTGGTCACGGCCGTGGTGCTGGCAGGTGTACTGCGCAGCGATGAGGCAGACAGAAAGGCCAGGGCCGAATCGGTCGAGGAGACCATCCGCGAACGGGTTCTGCAGTGTTATGTCATTGAGAATGCATATCCCGAGAGTCTGAAATACCTCGAGGACAACTATGGTCTGACTGTCAACAAGGAAGAGTATAAGATCATATACATGCCGTTCGCGGAAAACCTTCCGCCTGATATACGCGTGATACCGAAGGAGGCCAAAAGATGAGGCGCCGGGAAGAACAAAGCTCAGCCGGGATCATTCACGGTCTGACGATCGCGGTCCTGTTCGCCGTCATCCTTCTCCTTGTCGTATTTTCAGCGGCTTCCTATCAGGGGGTGACAGCAGCCCGGGACGGAAACGATCACAGACGCGCGGTACTTTCCTATGTCACGACCGCTGTGCATAACAACGGAAAGGGAGAGGTGTTCCCCCGCGAGATCGAAGGCTCACAGGGGATCGTGATTAAAGACGGAGACACAGGATATGAACAGCGCATCTATATGAAGGACGGAAAACTGCTGCAGGAGTATCTGCGCAGCAGCGACCCCTCCGACCCGGAGCATGCGCTGGTGATAGGAGAGGTAAGTGAGTTTGCTGTCGATTACGCTTCGGATGATGTGCTGAGCATCAGTACTGACGCCGGGACATCCTATGTCGATACAGCAAGGTAAGATCATGAAGAGAAAGTCTGCCATAACCTTTATAGTCGAGCTGCTCGCTCTGTTTGCGCTGCTGATCACGGTCATCACCGTGATCACGGTGGTGTCGGTCGGGGCGCGCGGTAAGAGCCGGGACGCCCGTGTGCTGACCGGTGCGGTACTCTGCGCTCAGAATACGGCTGAGATGACTGCAGGCGCTTCAGATCAGGAGGAGGCGGCAGCAAGACTCGAGCAGATGGAGAATGTATCCTCGGTGGAGACGGACAAGGATGTGATCAGTTTTCGGGCGGATCCCGATGCCGGAGACAAAGAAGAGCAGCCTTTTGACGTGAAGCTCCGGTGGAAAGAGGAACAGTCGGAAACAGGCAAATATATCTACAGGACGATCGAAGTGTTTGAAGCAGGCGAAGCGAAGCCGGCCTACAGCCTGACGAGTGGCCGGTTCATAAAGAACGATACAATGCAGCCGGCAGACGGCGGGGAGGAGACGCGATGAGTCACAGGATACGATTGGGACCCATAGCCGTATTTCTTGCGATCGTGGCGATAGTACTGTCCGTGATGGCAGTATTGACGACTGCGACTGCTCACGCCGACAAGGTGATGGCAGACCGGTTTGCAGATGTGACCGCACAGCGTTATGAGATCGAGGCTGAGGGAGAGAGACTGCTCGCGGACTTTGACGGCCAGGCGGCACAGGGAACGATCGATGCCGCATCACTCGGACTGACAAAGACTGCAGACGGATACAGCACCCGGATCAAGCGAGGCGGATACACGCTCACGATCGCCCTGTCCGAGCCGAACGCATCCGGCAGCTACGAAATCGACGAGTGGAAGATCACCAAGGAATGGAACGCGGAAGATCCGGTTCAGAATATCTGGAAAGGGGATTGATCATGACACTTCTGGAGATACTTAAAAAAGCAATTGAGAAAGATGCCTCTGATGTCTTTGTCATCGCCGGACTTCCGGTGACATATAAAGTCGGCGGGGCACAGGACCGGGATGATACCGGCATTATGAAACCTGCGGACATCACACCTCTGATCGACGAGATCTACGAGACCGCGAGGCGCAGCAGGATCAATCTCGACAACGGTACGGACGATGACTTTTCTTTTTCGATACCGGATCTCGGACGATTCCGTGTCAATGTCTTCAGACAGAGGGGTTCGGTATCCGCAGTCATACGCGTGATCAAATTCGGTATTCCGGATCCGGAAAAGCTGGGCATTCCGCAGAATGTCCTGTCGCTGGCTGACAATATGACCGGTCTTGTGCTCGTGGCCGGATCTGCCGGGTCAGGTAAATCGACGACGCTCGCATGTATGATCGACAGGATCAATTCTTCGAGGGAAGCCCATATCATCACGATGGAGGATCCGATCGAGTATCTGCATCACCATCGTAAGAGTATCGTGAGCCAGAGAGAGGTGTTTGTGGACACGCCGGGGTATCTGGATTCGCTGCGCTCAGCGCTGCGCGAGAGCCCGGACGTTATCCTGCTCGGCGAGATGCGTGACTATGAGACGATCTCTGCGGCAATCACGGCGGCGGAGACCGGTGTGCTGTTGTTCTCGACGCTACACACCAGCAGCGCGGCCAATACGATCAACCGCATCGTCGACGTATTCCCGGCTAATCAGCAGGTGCAGGTGCGCGGGCAGATCGCGCAGCTGATCCGCGGTATCGTGTGTCAGCAGCTTGTGATGACGGAAGCGGGACAGTTGGTGCCGGTCTTTGAGGTGCTCAAGAGCACGCCCGCCGTCCAGAATATGATCCGCGAGGGCAAACTGCATCAGCTTGAATCCGTGATGCAGACGGCGCAGGCCGCCGGCATGATAACCATGGACACGAGTCTTTTGAATCTGTACGAACAGGGAGCCATTTCAAAGGAGACATTGCTCGCATCCTGTGCCAATTATGAGCTGATGTCGAAGAAAGTCTGAACGGGAGAGGGACCATGGCAGACAGGGAGAACGTGTTATATATCAAGACTTTGGCAGGGTTTTCGATCAGGTACAACGGCACAGAGGTGGCAGCAGGAAAGCTGGGCGCGTCCCAGATCTGCCAGCTTCTGCTTCTGATCATTCACCACAAAGATACAGGTGTAAGTCGTTCCCTGATCAAGAAGACACTGTTTGAAGACAGAGAGATAGAGGATGTCTCGCACGCGATCCGCAATGTCCTGTATAACGCGCGCAAGATGCTGAAGGCCCACGGTCTGCCCGATGCGCAGTTCGTCAGACAGAAAAAGGGCGTGTACTACTGGACGGACGAGGTCGAGGTCGTTGAGGATGCTGCCGTGTTTGAAAACGCTTACAGACAGGCGCTCCTCGAGAAGGATCCTGAGGTCAGGACAGAGAAGCTGATGGATGCCTGCTATATGTATTCAGGAGCATTTCTGCCGGAGATAGAGACCGTCATATGGGCCTACCAGGAGGCGGACCGCTACAGAGATGTCTTCCACGACTGTCTGAATGATCTGGCACAGCTTCTGCGTCAGACGCACCGCTACAAGGATCTCTATGATATCGGCACATATGCGGTCCGGGCGGATCCTTTCCGCGAGAGAGAGACTCTGGTGATGGAGGCGCTGACAGGCCTGGGAAGATACGCCGAGGCCGAGAAATACTACGATCAGGTGATCGATCAGTATTCCCGGGAGTACGGCGGTATTCAGAACGACTATGTAAAAGATATCGTACAGCGTCTCGGAGAGATCATGATGTACGACTACGAGACGGTCGGCCAGATCCAGTCAAAGCTCAGGCTCGACGGCAATCAGAAAGGGCGCGGTTACTACTGTACGCTCCCCGTCTTCCAGGAACTGTACCGGACGATCGAGAGGACGATGGCCCGTTCCGGAGACAAGATCTTTCTGATGCTTTGCACGATCATCGACAGCAAACGGAACCCGATGAGGGAGTGTCCGAAGCTGGACGAGCTGTCAGGACGACTCAAGGAAGCGCTGATCCAGTCAGTCCGTCGCACAGATACGATCACACGATACGGCAAGGGTCAGTATCTTGTTCTCCTGATCAATACGACCAGGGAAAACTGTGCCGTAGTAGAAAAACGTATCAAATCTCTGTTCCTAGTCAAACGTCAGCGCACCGGCGTAGAATTTGCTGTCAGCTCCCTCAATGAGAACCTGGGACAATGACCCCTGAGCAGGCGGTTTTGTGACGGTTTCTTGGACGCTTTTCCTGATAAAATGATCGATGCGGGACAACTGTAAACCCGCTTGCAGAAGACATATTATCAGAGATTCAGAAGGAGAATCGATGGCAAGGGGTAAAAAGCAGATAAAAATATCGCGCCTGTTTAAGCGGTTCGCTGCCATGTTTTTGATCCTTGGTGCGGGACTGTTGGTGTTCGGTATTCTGCAGGTCCGGAATCTGGCCGGTATGCAGGCGATCACGGAGGATTATCTCGCAGGCCAGGAAGCGATCAGCAGCATGAGGGACGCATCCGATTTTCTGACCGAAAAATCGAGGTCATTTACGGTCTCCGGCAATACGGAGTCGGCCCGGGATTTTTTTAAAGAGGTCAATGATACAAAAAGGCGGGAAAAGGCGCTGAAAACAATCGATGAGATCGCCACAGGCAAGGAAGAGACAAAACTTGCGGAGCAGCTTGCCGATGCCGCCAGCGAATCGAACAGGCTGGCAGAGATCGAGACATACGCCATGAGACTGGCTGCTGAAGGACATGGGACAGACAGGGAGTTTATAGATGAATTCTTTTCAGATGTTGTCCTCTCGGAGGAGGATCTGGCATTATCCGCTGCGGAACAGGTCGAAAAAGCCAGGGGGATGGTGTTTGACGAGCGTTATGAGAAGTTAAAGACCAGTGTCCTCGACAATGTAGCCAAGAGCACGGAGAAACTGACAGAAAAGACAAAAGCGCGTCAGTCGGACAGCTACGAAACTACAGCCAGGTACACCCGATTCGAGTATCTGCTGACGGTTATCATGCTGGGCGTCATCTTCGCGATGATGATCATGAATTCCCTGTTGGTCGTGAGTCCGATACGCAGGGGGACAGATTATATCAAGAACAATGAGAAGCTTCCTGTTGACGGAGCTCAGGAGTACGCCTATCTGGCTGAAGCCTATAACAGCATGCTGGAGAAGACAGAAAAGCAGACGCGGGATCTCTCCTATGAGGCGACACATGACGCGGTCACCGGTATATACAACCGGAAGATGTTCGACATCAGGAGAGAAGAATTGGACGGCAGAGACATTGCCCTTCTCTTGATCGACATTGATCTGTTCAAGGGCGTCAATGACAAGCACGGGCATCAGACGGGAGACCTGGTGTTAAAGACCGTTGCCGATATACTGCAGACATGCTTCAGAGCGGAAGACTATGTGTGCAGGATCGGCGGGGATGAGTTTGCCGTGCTCATGGTGTCCATGAAACCGGAGCTGGAGCATGTGGTACGGGACAAGATCGCACAGCTTCAGAGTAAGCTTGTTGAGGAGGATTCCATACCGGAAGTCACGCTCAGTATCGGAGTGGCCTATTCACAGGAAGGAGATCCTGAAAAAGATATTTTCCGCAAAGCGGATCAGGCGCTGTACAAGGCAAAAGAAAACGGCCGTAACGGTTTTGTTTTTTACAATGAACTGAGCTGAGAGGACACACTGAAGGAGAGAATCAATGCTGAAAAGCCATGTGAAGTTTCATTCGGTCGAAGGAAAACGTCTGATCCTGATCGTTGATGATGAGGCTGCCAACAGGGCATTGCTCGGACTCATCACCGAAGATGAGTACGAAGTCCTGTATGCAGAAGACGGAGCAGAAGCGCTGAGACTGATGCGTGAGAACGCGTCATATCTGTCGATAGTGCTCCTTGACCTCAGTATGCCTGAGGTGAACGGTTTCGAAGTGATGGAGCAGGCGCGCGCAGACGAAGCGCTCTCCGACATCCCGATCATTGTCCTGACATCAGAGCTGGAGGCGGAGGTAAAGAGCCTTCAGATGGGTGCGGTCGATTTCATTCCCAAGCCATTCAATATGCCGGAAGTCATCAAGGCGCGTATACAGAAGGCGATCGAGCTTCACGAGAGCCGCACCATCATCCAATCGACTGAGAGAGAGGGAAAGACCGGTCTGTTCAACAAGGAATATTTTTACCGTTATGGCGAACAGTTTGACGGTTTTCACCCGGATATGCCGATGGATGCTGTCTCGATCGACATCAATCATTTCCATCTGATCAATGAATTGTACGGCCGGCGCAAGGGAGATGAAGTGCTCGTGCATCTGGCTGATTATCTGAAGGATCTGCGCCGCGAGACCAATTGTATCGTCGGCAGGATCGAAGGCGATAAGTTCTATATTTATACACCGGCCAACAAGATAGAGTACGGCATTGTCTCCAGGGAGATCAACAGTCATTTTGATGAATTCCATGATATCAATGTGAGTGTCCGGACCGGCATTTATCAAAACGTGGACAAATCGATAGATATTGAGCGGCGATTTGACCGTGCAGTGTTGGCTTCAAACATGATCAAGGGAGATTATTCCCGGCTGGTCGCCTACTATGACGCGAAGACTCACGAGAAAAAACTCTTCGAGGAACGGCTCCTGGCGGAGGTCGGAGACGCAGTCAGACAGGGACAGTTCTATGTGAATTATCAGCCGAAGTACAATATAAAAGGCGACGAGCCTGTGCTTGCCAGCGCTGAAGCGCTGGTTCGGTGGAATCACCCATATCTCGGCGTGATAAGCCCCGGTGTTTTCATTCCGCTTCTCGAGGACAACGGTCTGATCCATATGATCGACAGATTTGTCTGGGAGGAGGTCGTGCGCTGTCTGGGAGACTGGAAGAAAGAGGGGGTCAGCGTCCCTGTATCCATCAATGTCTCGAGGATGGACCTTTACAACAGGAATCTGAGAGAGGATATCGACGGACTTCTGGAGAGTCACGGTCTTGACAGATCCGACTTGTATATGGAGATCACCGAGTCATCCTATTCGGACGATGTCAATCAGATCCTGGAAGTTGTCGACAATCTTCATGAAGCCGGCTTCCTGATCGAGATGGATGACTTCGGCACCGGCTACTCATCGCTGAGCATGCTCGCGGAAGCGCCGATCGATGTGCTGAAGATGGATATGCGCTTCATACAGAATCTGAACAACGACCGGCAGGAAGCCATGATCAGAATGATCATGGATATAGCCACTTTTATGGGGCTGCTGGTAGTTGCGGAAGGCGTTGAGACAAAAGAACAGGTTGATTTCTTAAAGTCGACCGGCTGTGATATCATACAGGGTTTTTATTTCTCGAAACCGCTTTCAGCGGAGGACTTCGAGAAGCGGCTTAGGGATGAGAAAGAGAGGTAGACATGGTCACGATCGATAAACTTGCCGAGCTGGGAGCGAATACAGAGGAAGGCGTCGCGAGGTGTATGGGCCAGGAAGAGTTTTATATGAAGCTGGTCGGTATGGTCTTAGCCGATGACGGATACGATAGTCTGAAGAAGGCGATCGAGGCGCATGATCTGGACGAAGCCTTCGAGAGAGCGCATGCTTTGAAAGGGATAGTTTCCAATGTGTCGCTGACTCCTCTGCTGAGACCCATCTCGGAGATGACAGAGCGGCTGCGTACGCGCGAAGACATTGATTATTCGGCATTTTTGGCAGAAATGTTTGAGGAATTAGACAGGTTCAGAGCGCTGTAAGCACCTTGACAACAGTCGCGAAAATGACAGATAATAAACAAGGAACAAATCGTTATACTGCGGCGCTTAAACAGGGGCGGAAAGAGATATTTCCGCCGGCAAAGCGCTAGAATGGAGTGATAAGATCATGAAATGGGATCATATTGTTAAGAATGGTACGATCGTGACCGGTGATGCGATGTATAAAGCCGATGTCTATATCAAGGACGGCAAGATCGGCGCTGTCACGACCGATGATCTGGGCGAAGCCGAAGTCGTCACCGATGCCGAGGGCAAATATGTCCTTCCGGGATTCATCGATTCTCATGTGCATTCGCGCGACGGTTCCAAGGGCGCTCACTATAAAGAAGACTTCGCGCACTCTTCCATGTCGGGTGCCTGCTCCGGTATCACGACCATCTATGAGATGCCGAACTGCAATCCGGCCATCACAAGTGTCGACAAGCTGAACGACTTGATCGAGACGATCACTCCCAAGGCATACACTGATTTCTGTGCCTGGGGATTGTGCGTCGGTGATGCGAATGATGCGGAACTGCCGAAGTTGGCTGAGGCCGGTGTCGTCGGCTTTAAATTCTTCTGGGGCTATGCGATTTCAAAAGAGTATCAGCTGATCTATAACTATGATGACAGTATGACGGATGTCATTCCGCCGCTCGATATGGGACAGATCTATCAGATGTTCCGCACGGTGGCCAAGACCGGCAAAATGGTTGCGATCCATGCTGAGGACTTTGGCGTCATCAAGAGACTGACCGAGGAAGTTCAGGCGACAGGCGCAGCGGACTATGCGGCCATGCTCAAGGCCCGTCCGGATTATTCCGAGCTGATCACGATCGAGACAGCAATCAGACTGTCCAAGATCCTCGGTACCCACCTGCACATACTGCATCTGGCGGCCGGTGACGGCGTTGACCTGATCCGCAAGGCACGTCAGGAAGGCCTGAATGTCTCCGGCGAGACTTGCCCGCACTATCTGATGCTGACCGACAAGGAGGCCGGCAAGCTCGGCTCTGTCGTCAAGGGCTATCCGCCGATCCGTACCCAGTACGATCAGGATAAACTCTGGGCGGGTATCAAGGACGGCACGCTCTGTCAGGTCGCTTCCGATCATGCGCCTCATACTCCCGAAGAGAAGAAGGGTGATGTGTGGCACGCACCGGCAGGCGCCGCCACGATCGAGACAATGCCGCTCGTATTGATTGATGCAGTCAGCAAGGGCAAGATCACGATGAACGAATTGGTCAAGCTTCTCTCTGAGAACCCGGCCAAGATGTACGGCACCTACCCGCTCAAGGGCTCCGTCCTTGCGGGCACCGATGCCGACCTGGTCATCGTCGACATGGATAAGGAGTACACCTTCCATCAGGATGATATGCACTCCCGCACCAAGCAGTCAGGCTATGACGGATGGAAGCTCAAGGGGGCTCCGGTCCAGACGATCCTGCGCGGCAAGACCGTTGCCAAGGACCGCGAGATCATCGGCGAGCCGAGCGGACATTTCGTCAAGGCTCTCGACAACGGAGTGCTCTGCTAAACGGCAGAAGATCTGTTGAGATAACGTATATAGTTTTAAAACAAAGGATCCGGGCTTATCGGCCCGGATCCTTATTATATGTAAAAATATTGGTTTTATTTGCCGAATCGATAATGATAGAAGTGGAAATGCACCGGATCCTTGTCTATATGGAAGAAGAAGCAGGGATTGTCACCGCACCACTCGTCGACAGATCCGACATCCTTCTCCTCGATCCGTTCCGCTTTTGATTGCTTGATCAGCGACTGGAAATAGGAGATCTGATAATTGTTTTTGGCACAGTCCGGGTGACGGGCCAGCAGGTTTTTGTGAGTCGGACTGTAGGGGTGGCAGTAGAGGTAAGTGCCGATCAGTTCGGCGTCCGGCTTCAGGTAGGGCTGCATGGCCTCGATCAGATTTTTGTCCGCGTTGAAAGCTCCGTAATCGTTGATGGAGCAAGTGTCGATAAATATGTCAACGCAGCTTTTTCTGATCGGATACCGGCAGGTCTTATCTACTATATATAATATATTGAGATTCGGGTTTTGTCTCTCGATCATTTTTTTGAAGCGACGAACGATTTCCGGATGCGGATCGGCCAGGATATACATGCCGGTCGGGTCCAGTTCGTTGATCCTAGAAAACAGGAACGAAAAGCAGTTGAGCTGGTTTTCAAGCACTACCTTGCCGGCGGTGCCGGAGGATTTAAGAGCATCATCCATTTTGTCAAAGGACAGCCGGAACATACTGACCCATGAATCGGGAAGGAGTTTGAAGATCCCCCGGTTCAGATAAGGAATGTCCATCGAGTTGATCGTGCCGGTCTCAGTGATCAGGATTCCGTCCCGGATGGTAGCGTGATATCCGCAGGTGCATTCGGCTTCGCCGTTTAGGATACGGCCGTCGGTGATGTCTGCCTTTTGAAGCTGAAGAGGTTGTCCGCAGTCGGGACAGCTGAGCAGAGGCAGCATGGCCAGAGGCATGCCTTTGCCCGGAGCAGAAACACTCTCTTTTTCCAGACGGTCTTTTAAGGAAGCGATAAAACTCACGAGATCAGCGTGAGTCTTATGCAGGGATTTTAATTCGGCATTCAATTCTGTCTCTTTTGCTTCCAGTATCTGAATAAAGTCCGAGACATCGTCCAAAGCCGTCAGATTGGTCAGGTGGATAAGATAGAGGATTGACCTTATCTCGCTGATAGAGAATCCGTAGTCCTTGAGCTGGACGATGATATTCATATCTGTTTCGCAGCGCTCATCAAAGCGGTACTGTTTGTTGCGGACTTTGGGAAACAGCAGACCGGAGTTGATATAATAGCGGACTGTGCTGATCTCCGCATCGTATTTCCGGGCGAATTCACTGATCTTCATCGACACACCTCCTGATAAGCACACTTTACATAATATCAGTATTCATGTCAATTAACCTGAAAACATGAAGCGCACTTTACAATAAAAGGCCGTAAATTAGGGAATTAAGTCAAACTGAAGACTGCTGAAAAATTCTTTAAAAAAATTAAAAAAAAATAAACACAAGTGACATTTTTAGTGTATAATGCTAATTAGAAACCACACGTCAACTTTTGCAAAAGGAAAAATGGAGGTGGAAAGAAGTATGTTTGGTTTATTAGCAGCTAAGCCGCTCGTCGAGCATGCAACCTTCCTGTTGGTCATCATGATCCTCTATCTGTTGCTTATGCTTCTCCTGGGTTATGTCGCAGGACGCAAGACAACAGATAATTCAGATGACTACATGGCAGCAGAAGGAAAGATGCCGATGTGGCTGGTCACAGCAACGATCCTTGCAACCTTTATCTGCGGCGCGACCATCATGGGTGGCGGCGGTGTCGCTTACAGCGATGGTTTAGCGGCAACGATTGCCGACCCGTTCGCAGCCTGCCTGTGCCTGATCGCCGGTGGTTTTATCTTCCAGGGTCAGATCCGCCGCACCGGTGCCGTATCTCCGGCAGCCGTTTACCAGAACCGCTACGGCG
>JAEEGL013821343.1_pt1 | contig 21310 bp, 16 predicted proteins | sample 9134231 | NCBI WGS metagenome assembly JAEEGL01 (sample SAMN16246548, study PRJNA631951) | gut metagenome | biome: gut microbiome; feature: rumen; material: fiber-attached | host: Bos | place: Iran: Karaj | collected 2018-10
CCCATTTCACCTTCAATTTCTTTTTCCGGTGTAAGGGCTGCAACAGAGTCTACAACAACAATGTCTACGGCGCCGGAACGGACAAGGTTTTCTGTAATTTCCAGTGCCTGTTCACCGGTATCCGGCTGGCTCACCCAGAGTTCATCAATGTTTACGCCAAGGTTCTTTGCATAAACCGGGTCAAGCGCATGCTCTGCATCTACAAAGGCTGCAACACCACCAAGCTTCTGAGCTTCGGCAATTGCATGCAGGGCAAGAGTTGTCTTACCGGAGCTTTCCGGTCCGTACATTTCGATTACACGACCGCGCGGATATCCGCCGATCCCAAGAGCTTCGTCCAGCAGAATTGAACCGGATGGAATTACATCGATTCCCCTTGCATCTGCCTTGTCGCCAAGCTTCATTAAAGCACCCTGACCAAACTGTTTTTCAATCTGCAGTCTGGCTGCTTCGAGTGCCTTGAGTTTTTCCGATGCATCCATCGGATTAGAATTAACATTTGACATTCAGCCACCTTCCTCCCACTATATATATGGCCAAAAAAACGGACTTCTTACAAAAAATTTGAAAAATTCTTTAAAAAAAATCAATTTTTTTTATATTTTAACCCCTTTGATCCCTTCGGCAAGCTCAGGAACCCCGGGACACACTACAATGTCACCTTCTTTATTTTAACCCGTCTTTAATACTCTGGTAAATAGCCCTTCCCTGCAGATAGATTTTATTATCCTGACTGCTTATTTTTCCCAGAATCTTTACAGGCTGATCAGGCATTATATTTGGAGCAGACGAAAACTTAACGGTAACAATTCCTTCTACTACTTCGCCGGATTCATATCCGACAAGCAGCTGGCATGAATAGGAAGCATCTTCGTAAACAACAGCATTAGTAATTTTACCACCCCAGCTTACCCAGGTATCCAGATAAAGGGAAGGTTCTGCTTCAACAGCTTTGTAAGAAGGATTATCTGTAAGTGTATCAAAAGTCGGTTCTTCCAGATAGTCCATGAGCATTGAAGCCTTTTTCTTTATAGAAACCTTTGCATTTGAATTAAGAATCCTGTTTATTTCAATCTGAGCAGCATTATCCCTGTGAGCTTCAAAATATTCTACTGCAGCATTATAGCTTTTGAGAATCTGTTTTTCGCTCATAATAAAACCGTAGGTCTGCCCCGAAAGATCTTTTTCCTGAGGACTGCCTCTTTCTTCTGCATCCAGACTAAGTTCGGTTATATCAAGACGCTGGCCTTTGTAAATATTTTTTTTGGGAAATAAAGCAAGTACAAGAATAAAACCCAGAATAAAGAAAAAGGCAGGAAAAGCAATTGCGGCAATCACCTGAGGGTTAACTCCCAGAGGCGGATAAAACTGTTCTATTCTCCCTGTATCTACCCAGCGGCAGATTGTATCATAATCTCCCCTGGTACGGATAAATTCCATTGCGTTTACTGCAACCTTATCCTTAGGATCTTTTTCCTTGATTTCTATATAGTATTGAAGAGCCCGTTCAACATCACCACGCCTTAAAAAAATTGCAGCCTGGCCGAGCAAAAGCCTTGTATCCGTAAGCTTTAAATTTCTGGCCTGTTGAAAATTAACCACTGCATAACCAATGTCACCGGCATAAAGACAGGCAATTCCAAGTGCAAGATAATACTCAAAATTACCTTCGTAGATTTCCTTTCGGCCCTCCAGAAGTCTTATAGCGGTGGCAAATTTTCGTCTGCGCATGAATTTCCATGCAATAGTTAATACATCCTGTGCCATACTAATTTTCATTAAGAATTGCCAGAATTTCATCCAATTCTGCATTCAATTCATTTATTCTGTCCTTATTTAAATTAGGATCACCAGATTCAAGCTCTTCAATTTCCATAAGAAGCTTCTGAATATAGTCATAAGAAAGTTTATTTACAGGAGAGGCAGCTTCCTGCTTAGGACTTTCAATTACAGTAACCTTTTCTTCCGGCTTTTCTTCTTCCTTTGGCTGGGCAGGAGGATTTGCAGCGGCCTGACCAGAAGGAGCAGGATTTTCCTTTACTTCGGCTTTAACGGCAGCTTCCTCTTCTTTTACTGCCTGAATATTTTGAACAGCTGCATTTTCCTGACCGTCAGCTTCTGTTTCCTCTGCAGACTCAGGACTTTCTTCTTCCACTTCCTGCTCATGATCTTTTGCATAAAGATATGCTGCTCCGCCGGGGATTCGCTCTCCGGTGGCCATAGAAATGTAGAAAACAAAAGTTTTTTCTTCATCACTTAAAAGACTTGTTTTTGGCCAGTAAACTCCTACTGCAGAATTATTATAAGAAAGGACGGTATCAAAAGAACGGAAGCTTGTCATATCCGGCTCCCATTTTTTTGTATCAAGGGTGGTAAAGTTTGCCAGAATCAGGGTCTGAACAGGACTTGCCTCCCCTCCTTCAAAAATCATCTGCATGGAAGCCTTGGCATTTTTAGAAGTAAAATACCTGTCTTCTTCCATGGAGTGATAAAGAGTTTCTCCCTTTACAGGCAAGCCTTCTGAAGTATAAAAATGATGTCTGTCTGTTTCGCCCAGGACTGTATCAAAAAGCATTTTCAGAGAGAAATCCGTCTTCTTTTTTGCAAGACTTATAATTGCGGCAGTTACCTTTACACTGTCTTCGGCTTCTCCTTCGACAGAGCTGAAGCAATCAAAATCTATGATGACAACGGCATTTCGTTCTATGGTATAACGAATTCTTATTCCATGCTCTGTTTTCTTTGCAGCAGAAGCAACGCTTGAATCATCGCAAAGCTTAAAAATTTTATTTCCGGCTTTCAGATAAAAAGAAGAGGTTGTATATTCATTTGCAGAAGAAATTACCGGAACAGCTTTTTCATCTTCATTCAATACAAAAATACCAAAGGTTCCTTTTTTAGGATTTGCATAAAGCTTTACATTTCCATACACATTGGTAATTGGATGAAGAGAAGAAGAAATCCAGCCTGTATAATTCTTTTTTTCCCTGCCTGCAGGAGCCGAAGCCTCAACTTTAAAAGAAGATTCTTCCTCTGCAATAACCAGAAGGCCTTCTTCTTCACCGGCTTCTGTCTCCTCTTCCCCCTCTTCTGAAGCCTGAGACTCAGCATCTGCTTCAAAAACAACTTCCTTTACAGAATCCTCGGTAGAGGCACAAGAGTAAAATAAAGTCAAAACTGCAAAAGCAGAAATACCCAAAATTATTTTATTTAGCTTCATTCTGTTTTTCCCCATCTATAAGCCATTGAACAAGACGTGCTTTTTGCTTTAAAAGTTTCAAATCATCTTCGGTGGAACTTGTTTCATTAAACACATCCTCTTTTTTTGCAGCAACAAGAACTGATTCTTCCTGTTCTGCCCTTGCATTCTGCTCTGCCTTTAACTCTGCAATCTGATTTTCAAGCTCCCGAATCTGTTCTTCGAGTTCCTGATTCTTCTGTTGAGCATCAAGCAGTCTTTCTCTTGTCGTATTGATTGCTTCGGAATTATAAAGCCTGAGCTGTTTTTCGTAATCTTCCTTTGCAGCAAGATACTCTTCGCCGGTCTGTTTTAAAAGATAAAGCAGTTTTTCTTCCCGCGAACGCTGGGCTATACTTTCCAGTCTGAACTGAGAAGCCGAAAGTTTATCACTATCCGGATAGGTAGAAATAATCTGCTCATAAAGGGCTTCGGCTTCATCATACTTATATCCGGCATAAAGGGCTTCGGCAATATAAAAAAGTGCTGAAGGATAGAGTTCGCTTGTTTCATACTGATGGCAAAAATCACTGAGTACTATAATTGCTTTTTCATATTCACCCAGACCATACAAAAGCTTGCCCCTCATATACTGAATTCTAGGTTCATAAATTGAAGCAGGATACTTTTTAAGAAAAGCTTCTGCATCCTTAAGGGCATTTACATCATCACCTGCATAAATTTCAGCAGTTATAAGCATATAGTTTGCATCTGCATTGTTATACTGAGGATAAGCAACCGCTTTTTTGAGCAGGAGTTCTGCAGTATTCCATTCTCCTCTGGAAAAGGCTCTGCAGGCTTCGAGATAAGCTGAAGTTGCCGCATCTTCTGCAAAAAGCGGCCCGCATAAAAGCCAGAAGGCACATATTAAAACAAGAGTTTTTTTCAAAACAATACCTCTCTTTAAGGCTCAGTAATTCCAGTTCAGCTTTCCGGTAAAAAAGCTGGAACCAGATACAACAATATCTACTCCCGCATCAAGGACAGAATCTATAGTCTCACTGTTAATTCCGCCGTCACAGGAAATAAGATAGTTATATTTCTTTTCTTCCCTGATCTTTTTTAAAGCTGCAATTTTTGCAACACAGGAAGGAATAAGCTTCTGACCACCCCAGCCGGGATTTACAGTCATCACTAATATAATATCGGCACATTCAAGAATTTCCGACAATGCCTCTACAGGAGTAGCCGGACAAATTGCAAGGCCTGCTTTTTTCCCCTGTTCATGAATAAGCTGAATAAGTCTGTGAGAATGAGGACTTGCTTCGTAATGAAAGGTAATCCAGTCTGCCCCGGCTGCTGCAAAAAGTTCTATCTGTCGTTCCGGATGCTCTGTCATGAGATGAACATCGAAAGGGAGCTTTGTTAATTTTCTGATGGAGCGGACAACCGGTTCTCCGTAAGTAATTTCAGGCACAAACTGCCCGTCCATTACATCAATGTGAACAGCCTGACCTTTGTTGTCTTCTATCTTTTTTATTGCCTTTTCCAGATTTGCAAAATCAGCAGACAATAATGATGGCGCTAAAATCGGTGTTTTCATTTGCAAATATTATAGTAGTATTTTTTGTAATTTACAACCAATATTTTATTATATGAAAAAAAGCTGTCGCAAACCACGAACCTTCGCTCCGCTTTTTTTTCACAAAGGTCAACATTTTAAAAAAAATATTACAATAAAAAAAATAATGCTTGACATATTGCCATAATGAGTGTATAAACTTTATTCCAATTTTTCTATTTTTTCATATTCTTTTATTGATTAAAATCACAAACTTCTATATTATTGAAATAAGTGCTATGGAGATTCAGACAGAAAAAGGTTTAAAAGAAGCTCTTCACTTTCTGGAAACAGCAGATCCTGTTCAGGCACAGCTTGTAATTGCAAAGCTTTTTGAACATGAACTTGGCTGTGAAGAGCTTAGTTATACAAACCGCTGTTGTACCTTCTGGATTGAAACAACCCGCAGACTGAGCGAAATTACGGATCCTTACGAAAAGGGTCAGCATCTGCTCTTAGACTGGAAAACCTTTAAAGATTTTTTAAAAAGAGACCAGTTTGTATACCGGCCTGCGCTGTATGCAGCAAAAAAAGGTTATTTCACCGCGGCACTTAATTATTTTACCAGGCAGATGGACGAAAAAGACAGTCGTCAGAGGGCAGAAATCTACATGAATGCAGGAATCTGCTACAAAAAGCTTGGAGATTTTGAAAATGCAAGGACCTGCCTTTCGGAGGCAAACGATATTTATCCTAACATACCGTCGGTTCTTGCAGAGCTGGCAGACTGTTTTTCTCTTTGTGGAGAAGACCGTTACGGCAAACTGCTGTTCAGGGAAGCTTTTTTTCTGGATCCGGACAGCATAGACATTGATTTTCTTGATTCAGAGCTTATCAAATGTCTTATAAGAAAAACCAGAGAAAAAGGTCACACTGGGAAGGCTTTTAACAGGTGGATTCCTGTTTACGGCGTTCTTTGCGGCATTTTTAATATAAAGAGAGAGCTTACGACACAGGAAGTCAGCAGGCTTAAGCAGGATATTTATGCCATGGAAAATGAGTATAAGGATCCTTCCTGTAACAGAGAAATACTGGTACCAGGGCTGTTGAATGATTATTTTTGGCTTATTGACCAATACATTCTTACACACGAAGGAACACCAAAGGTCAATGAAGTATTACTCAAGATAAAGATTTTGGATCCTTCGATATACGAGGCCTATATCAAATAAACATACAGGAGTTTAATATGGCAGAAAATTTAGTAGAAAGCGTACAGGGCATGCTCAAGGAAGAAACCTGGACAAGACAGACAATCAGTAATTACACACAGAATAACCTGAAAGAGCTGGCAGATATTGTTGAAAAGGCACGCAATGAAAACTGTGTAAACGAAATTCTTTCCTTATGCGAAGAACATCTCAGCCACAACAAAGACAGTATTATTGCCCTTTACCTTTCGGGAATCTTCTCCCTCCAGAATGGAAGCGTAGACAACGATGCCTTTGAAACTCTTGTAGACATTTTTCAGAAAAACCACAAGGAAGCCATTGTTACCTATCTTTGTGAAACAATTCTTGAAGATACTCCAAACAACAAGTTTGCTTTAAGAACTCTTGCAGAAAACTATAGAGCCGAAAACAACCCTAAGGCCTGGGATTTGTACAGCCAGATTGTAAAAATTGACTTCCAGGAAGCAGATATTGCCAAACTGCTTGCAGAATACTATGCAGAAGAAGGCAACGAAAAGCTTTCGATTGAATATTATAAAAAAGCAATTCTCCGCTACATCAATCTGGAAAATTATAACGCCGTAAAGGAAATCTGGACAATTCTGGTTCAGAAAATTCCACAGGAAATAGACTTTTTCCAGCTTTTGCGCAATAAAATTTCAAAAATCTTTGGACAGACAAAGACTACAAATCCAATGCAGGAGCTTTACAACTGGTACAAGAGCCAGGCCGCATCTACTTCAGACTACTGGGACATTGCAATAACCATCCTCAAACAAAATCTTGAAACAGATCCTACAGATGAATGGGCAAGAAAAGAGCTTACCGACTGCTACAGAGGCAAATATGCAAACCACAGTCATCTGGAAGACTATATCAAGGCTTCAAACCTTTCTCAGCGCTATCGAAATGTATTTGAAGCAATAAACGACTTTGAAAAACACATTGCTTTTGACAAGGGCAGCTTCGTTTTCCACAGAGAATGGGGTGTTGGTATTATCCGCCAGCTAGAAAAAGATGAACTTATAATTAACTTTGGAAAAAAAGCAGGCACTAATAAAAAAATGTCTCTTAAAATGGCAGTTTCTGCACTCAAGCCTCTTTCAAAGGATCACATCTGGGTTCTCAAGGCAACAATGAAGAAGGAAGAGCTTGCAGCCAGAATCAAAAATGAAAAAAAATGGGCTCTTAAAACAATCATTCAGAGCTTTGACAACAATTGTGACTTTAAGAGAATCAAGGCAGAACTTGTAAAGACTGTAATAGACAAGGATTCAAATAAGAAAATTGAAATTGGTCTGCTTTCTTCAAGCGAATGGACATCATGGAACACAGCTGCAAAGAAAATTCTTGAATCTGATTCTGAATTCGGCGTAAACCCTAATGATATAAACCTTTACACAGTCAGGGATCATGAAATAAGTGCAGAAGAAAAACTTTCCAATGAATTTAAAGCCCAGAAGCAGTTCTTTGCAAGAATTGAAATTCTTATGAAATTCTTCTACAACGACTCAACAGATAATTCCAGCGATGCCTTCCTTGAAATGTATTCATACTTTACAGGCTTCCTCAAGAATATTACAAAGGTAAATGAACAGGTCCTTGCAGCATATCTGGTTGTAAGAAAAATCAGTGGAATTGATTCTCAGTTCCTCTTCCCTGTAAAAGAAACTTTTGCAGAAATCTATGGAAAACTTGCAGATCCAAGAAAAACTTATGAAGATCTCAAGGATTCAAAAAATACTAACCTTAAAGAAGACTTCCTTGAATGTATTGAAATGCTTCCGGACTGGAACACTCAATATGTAAGACTCTTCCCAACCGTTCTTGACGAAAAGCTCATTGACAAGCTCATCAATAAAGGCTTTACCGCTGATGTCCAGAAGCTTGTCAGAACTTCTTTTGAACAGTTTAAGGACTACCGCGAAACAGTTCTTTACTTCTTCAAAAACTGTCAGAACAAGGAATGGTTTAAGGCAGCAGGCCTTTCATACGAAAAACAGCTCATAACCCTTATAAACATCATTGAGCTTACCTTCCGTGAAATAAACAATCATGTAAACACAACAGACAATAAGAAGATTAACAAAAATGCTTCTGACCTTCTCTTTGCAGATGATTCTCTTTTCAAATATCTTAAAGAAAACGATGAAGACGCCGTTAAGAAAATCTACACCCTTATTGATGATATTGCCGACATTGACCCTAACTACAAGGCTCAGACACGAAGCAAGATTCTTGAAAAATACCCGGACTTTAAGTTCCGTGTATCAGAAGAAAAGGTTACGCAGCCAAAGGGCATGATTGTAACTGCAAAGATGCTCGAAGAAAAGAAGGCCGAAGTAGAAAGAATCCAGTTTGTAGAAATTCCACAGAACGCAAAAGACATTGCAGATGCCCGCGAAAAGGGAGACTTGAAGGAAAACGCAGAATACAAATCTGCAAAAGACAAGCAGCACCTGCTCAACCTTTCTCTCTCAAAGCTTCAGGAAGAGCTCAACCGTGCAACTGTATTCGATCCTACAACCCTTACAACAGCAGTCGTTTCTTTTGCAACTGTCGTTACCCTGCACAACAACGAAACAAACCAGGATGAAGAATACACTATTCTTGGTCCATGGGAATCTGACCCTGACAACAACATTCTTTCTTACATGTCACCATTCGGAAATGCAATCATGGAGAAAAAAGTTGGAGACAAGGTTATTTTCGTTGTAAATGAGCACGAATACAATTACGATGTAAAAGAAATTAAGAAGGCTAAGATCTAGAAGGAAGATTTACGGGATAGTTTTCATCCCAGCTTTCTATAATTCTGACACTGCTTGAGGTTCCAATACGATTAGCGCCCGCTTCCAGCATGGCAATTGCTGTACGGGCGTTTCTTATTCCACCCGAAGCCTTTACTCCCATATCCCAGCCAACGGTTTCTCTCATGAATTTTACATGGAATTCGCTGGCGCCGTTAGGGAGCATCTGACCTTCAAGACCTTTTGGCGCTCCAAAGCCGGTTGAAGTTTTTACAAAGTCGGCACCGGCCTTTTTTGCACAAAGGCAGCAGAGTTTTAATGTTTCATTATCAAGATAACAGGTTTCCATAATAACCTTTATGACAACCTGTCTGCCAAGCTTTTCTGCTTCTGCCCTGGCAGCTTTTACGACAAAGGCTATATCACTTCCAACCAGAGAAATTCGTCCGTCAACGGCAGCGCCTACATTAATAACCATATCAATTTCGTCAGCACCATTCATTATTGCATCCCTGGCTTCCATTGCCTTAACTTCTGAAGTAGAAGTTCCAAAAGGAAAACCGATGACACTGCAGATTTTTATGCCCTCTCCTTCCAGAGTAGAAGCGGCATACTGCACATAACAGGGATTAATACAAACAGATGCAAAATGATATGTCATGGCTTCGGCACAAAGCTTTGAAATATCCTTGACACCGGCTGCGGGAAATAAAAGTGTATGATCGATATAAGAGGCGATTTCGAGTTTAGTCATACTTTCATAATACAACAGCTTTTTGTAAAAATCAATTTTATAAAAAAGCTTTTTTCCGACGGCCGGCATTTTTAAAACCCGACTGCTTTTTTATTCAAACTGCCCCTCTTTTTATTTTGAACTTGCGAAATAAATAAAGATACTGTATTATTTTTATATATATCTATATTTTTTATAGGAGCATATTATGTTCAAAATTACAGATCAGTGTGTAAACTGCGGTGCCTGTGAACCAGACTGTCCGGTTGAGGCAATTTCTGAAAAAGATGACGCAAGAGTAATCGATCAGGAAAAATGTATTTCCTGCGGAACTTGCGTTGCCTCTTGTCCTGCAGAAGCAATCATAGAAGAATAGGATAAAATTTACACAAAAGGGCTGCCATATTCGCAAAGTGCCAGCCCTTTTTTTATTTTATGAAGGGCAAGGGTAAGTTTTTCAGTTTCTTAAGTTTTCTCCTCTTGATTTTAGCCTGCATAGCGGCAACTGCTGCACTTGTTTTTCCTCTCTGGAAGTTTGCAACAGCCGCACCTAAAATCTACACAATCACAATCCTTTCTTTATGTCTTATATCCATAATCTTTTTAATTGTCCGAAAATGCATGAAAAAAGGAAAAAAAAGATGAATGACAAAATGAATCTCAAACGAAAGATTCTTTTTCTTATCTTTTTTTCTGCAGCCTTTTTCAATTTTGCACAAAACAGAATTCCTGTAGACATAGACAAACTCCCCGAAATCACTACCCTTTCTTCAAGAGACAAGGAATCTCTTTATAAAGAATATCAGAAAATCATAGAAGATAATTACATTGCCATGAAATCAAAAAGAGGAGAAGTTGATATTCTTTTTTTCAAGCATACCTTTACGGCTGAGGATAAAGAAACCCTGCCCTGGGGCGAATCCCAGCTTATATCCCTTGCCTCCCGCTGTAACATCAACTACGAGACCATAGCCAGCCTCAACGGATTAGAAAGCTCTACAGAAGACCTTATTGGAAAAACCCTTATTCTTCCTGTTCTTCCCGGACTTTTTGTAAAGGAAGATGCAGAAAACTGCAGCAATGCTTTTGAAACTTTGTTGAGGGAAGCCTATGCAGATCAGACTCTGACAGAAAAAGACCTTCTTTTTAACATAAGAGGCCAGGACTATGTTTTCTTTATTGACAAAAGACTGAATCCTACCCTCCGTTACTTTTTTACGGATTCAGCAATGGGCCTCCCTCTTAAAAAGGGCAGCTTCTGGGTTTCTTCCGGTTTTGGAAAAAGAAAAAATCCTGTAAACGGTCAATGGAAGGATCATAATGGAATTGATCTTGCTGCAGAAGAAGGAACCCCTGTTTATGCAATAAAGGACGGATATGCCGCCTATTGCATAGAAAAAGATGAAACCTTTGGAAATTATATCATTTTAACGCACGATACAGGAAAAATGACCAGTGTTTACGCACATTTATCATCAATATGCGTAAATCAGTATGATTTTGTGAAAAAAGGTGCTATAATAGGATATGTAGGGCATACGGGCATGGCAACAGGGTCACACCTGCATTTTGAAATACGACAGGGAGGAACTGCTCAAGACCCTCAGACAAAATTAAATCTTAACTGAAAGGAAAAGACTGATGTTCATCTTTGCAAAAAGAAAACTTATTTTCTCTCTGCTTTTTACAGCCTTAGCCTCTGCCTTTTTATATTCAGAAACATTTCGTGTAGCACAGTGTCATGTTGTAGAGCTTAAGGAAGACATTAATTATACTGCCTCCAAAAAACTGGGATTAAACGACGCCCTGTCTATCAGAATCCCGGAAGAAAGACTTTTTCTTGAAGGCATAGAAGTTAAGATGGAAATCCCCGAAGAAACGGCAACCTGGCGTGACTGCTGCGGAGCCTACATTTATGATGGAATCCGTCCCAATCCTACGGAACAGCAGATAGATTTTTCCGGAAATAAAATCTTCTTTGGGGTTCTGCCGGGCAAGCTCTCCTGGGTTTTGCAGATTCCCCTTACGGAAAATGCACAGTTTAAAACAAATCAATATACAAAAACTATAGAGAAAATTCCTTCTGCCGCAGGTAATTTTATTTTTTTGAGACTTCAACAGATTATGAAGGGTATTCCAAACGAAGTAATGAATTCCAAAATTACCTTTCAAGTAAGGCCTATCTTGAATGACAAAGGACTTATCAAAGTAAAACTGGAATATCCGCCTCTGGAAGAAAAGAGTGAGCTGACAAGTACAGAAAATGTTACGGTTTTTGTTGACAATGACTCCTACCCTATCCAGGATGCTGAAAAAGGGCTTGTCCTGACTACAGGAATTCATAATATTTCCGTTATTTCAGAAAACTACAGAACCGAAGTCCGCAAGGTAAGAATAGATCAGGCCAAAAAGATAGAGCTTGCCATTCAGTTAAAGAGCATAGAACCCTCTGTAATAATTACTGCTCCGGAAGGCGCAAAGGTATTCCTTGATGACGAAAACTTTGATGCCTTTGGAAAAGAAACGATTCTTAAAGAGGGAGAGCATAAAATCTCTTGTACAATCGGGGACTATGAAATTGTAAGAACAATTTCTGTTACAAAAGGACGCACTTACAAGGTAAATCTTACAGTTGATTTACAGATTCAAGAGGATGAATAAGGAGCTTTTTTATAAATCTTCTTAATTTCCTTTAATTTCGATTAAAGATTTTGCCACTTTGACCCGATATTTAAAATATCAGGGACATTTTCCCCTCCCACCCATGTCCCTGATTGCCTGATGGGCATGGCACGGTCTTAACCGTGCCTTTTTTTTTGCCCCTTGTGATATTGTTAAAAAGGTGCGTTTTTACTATAATATTGGGTATGTTTAAGGTTAAAAAGACAGCCCTTATTTTTGTTTCGCTTCTTTTTGTTTTTTCTATTTTATTTGGAGCGGGGCTCGGCTGGGCACTTTCTGAGACACTGAATATAAAAAACTCAGAATATTTTACAGAATTTAACAATGCACTTCCTACTAAGCTTTTAGACATAAACGGCGAGCTCATAACAGAATTTTCTTCTGATGAAAAACGAGAAATTATTGCCTACAATGATCTTCCGCAGCACATGATAGATGCTCTTGTTACCCGCGAAGACCGTGTTTTCTTTTCGCACACAGGTTACAGTCTTAAGGCTATTTTCCGTGCTGTTGTAGGAAAGCTTGCCCACATGTCCCTGGGTGGTGGTTCTACCCTTACCCAGCAGATTGCAGGAACCCTCTACTGTGACCGCTCTGACATTTCCTATACCCGAAAAATCAAGGAATTGTGGTGGGCCATCCAAATGGAGCGCCGCTATACTAAAAACGAAATTCTTGAGCTTTATCTTAATAAAATATATTTTGGCGGCGGTACCTATGGAGTAAATGCCGCTTCCAAATATTATTTTGGACACAGTGCTACAGAAATAACACCGGCAGAAGCAGCAATTCTCGTAATTCAGCTTTCAAACCCTGCTTATTATAATCCTTTTGATCATCCTAACAGGGCTATGAATATGCAGAAAAATGTTCTTGCCTCTATGGTTGCTTCAAACTTCATTACCCAGGAAGAGGCAGATTCCTCTTTTGATAACTACTGGGCAGATTTTGATTACACCAGAACTTCAGCCTCTGCCTATATGACCCGGGATGACAAGGCTCCTTGGTTCAGCGAGTATGTCCGTCGTGAACTTGGAAACATGATTTATGGTTCTGATGACATTTATTCTTCCGGCTTTACTGTAAACACAACCCTTAATCTTCAGCATCAGCAGGTAGCACAGACTGTAATGGAAAAATATATTGAAAGGGCAAATTATCTTTACCAGAGAGAACATTCTTCCCGCTCTAATCTTGCCTACAGTACTTATATTCCTATGACAGAGCTGCTTTCCCTTATTTTTGATATACCATCCCTTAAAGTAAGTGAACAGAGGGCAAAATTTGTAGCAAATTCTACTTTCATAAATCAGATTAATCCGGTTCTTGATGTAATCTCCATGATGACAGGCTCTGACCGCCTTAAAATTGACATTGTAAATAAAGCCGTTGCCCTGGCCAAGGAAGAGGATGAAAAAACAACCATTGAAGGAACAATGATTTGTATTGAACCGGAAACAGGTTATATAGATGCCCTGGTAGGAGGCAGTAAATTTGATCAGGAAAACCAGTTTATTCGAGCCGTACAGGCAAAGGTTCAGCCTGGTTCTACCTTTAAGCCTCTTTACTATTCAGCTGCAATAGATTCCAGAAAGTTTACTCCAACAACTCAAATTTCAGATACGCCGGTTGTATTCCATACTGCAGACGGTAAACCATATATTCCTCAGAACTTCCGTGGAGAATGGATGGGCAATGTTTCTCTTTACTATGCTCTTATTCACTCCATGAATGTTCCTTCCCTCAAGGTTCTGGACGGCATTGGTTTTGAAGCAGCCATTAACCGTGCGGTAGCCCTGCTTGGTATTCCAAGTGAAGAGCTTCCAAACCGCGCCTTTGTTCCGGGTTACCCTATTGGTCTTGGAGTATGTTCTGTCCGCCCTATAGAAATGGCAAGAGCCTATGCAATTTTTGCAAACGGGGGAAAAGAAGTTACTCCTATGGCAATCCGTACTGTGGAAGATAAGAATGGAAATGTTATTCTTACCCCTGAGCTTGATATAAGAAAAGAACAGGCAGCCAAGAAGGATAAAATTCAAGTTATTTCACCACAGACAGCCTTTGTAATGACAAAACTTCTGGAACAGACTGTAAACGGTGGCGGTACCCTTGCAGGACAAAAAGGAAAATTTGAATATAAGGCAGAAAATGGCAGATCCTACAGAATGCCTGCAGCCGGTAAAACAGGTACAACACAAAACTGGGCTGATGCCTGGACCTGTGGCTTTACTCCTTACTTTGCATCTGCCTTCTGGTTTGGATTTGACAAGCCGGGTCAGTCTCTTGGTTTGAACATTACAGGTTCCACACTTGCAGGTTATGCCTGGGGTGACTTTATGGGTGAAATTCACGAAAATCTGGCTTCAAAACAGTGGAGTAAACCGATGGAAGGAGTTGTAGAAGCAACTGTCTGTTCAGTAAGCGGCCAGATTCTTACAGAGGCCTGCGGCGACCACAAAACAACTCAATGGTTCTTAGAAGGAACAGTACCTACAGAATTATGTTCCGTACATTCAAATCAGTCTAATTCTACCATAGCCATTGCCCGACTGGAAAAGGAAATGTATCAGTCCGGACAAAGACGAACAATGACCTTTGATACAAGTCCATTAACTCTTAATCTGGACTTTTTATCAGATGATTATGTATTTACTGATGATGACTTAACAAATTATACCGATAATTATAGCAGCACTTCTTCTACTGTCGTAAACAGTAAAAATGAAGATATTGACTACAATTATTTGATGGAATAAAAAAACTTAGAAACAGGAGGCTTGAAGTTTATGCTTGTACCAATTGCAAATATAAAAGTAAAGAAACGAGTACGCAAAGACCTGGGTAATCTGGAAGAACTTAAAGCAAGCCTCCGTACCTATGGCCTTTTGAATCCAATAACAATAAACAGCCGTTATGAACTCATTGCCGGTGAAAGACGCCTTACAGCAGCAAAAGAATTGGGCTGGACCAACATACATGCAAATATCGTAGACAACCTTACAGAAATCGAACAGCTGGAAATGGAAATAGAAGAAAACAACCAGCGCAAAGAATTTACCGATGAAGAATTACTGGAAGGCTACAAGAGATTAGAAAGACTCAGAAATCCGGGCTTTTTCTATAAAATTTATCTTTTCTTCAAAAGACTTTTCCAGAAAATTGCAGATTTCTTTAAGGGCGGAAACAAGAAAAAGTAACTTACTTTGAATACTTAAAATTTGGAAGATTCAAAAGTTTTTTCTTAAAAGACATGGATTTTATCTGTGTCTTTATTTTTTTTACAAGTCCCGGGTCCATTCCTTTTGTTTTGCCTCTGGCAACCTTTTCCAGCTCTGTATAGCTAAAACCAAGCTTATCTTCATCAGACATGCCTGACATTCCGTCAGAAGGGGCTTTTTTACAAAGCTCTTCCGGCAGTCCCAGGGCAAGACCAAGCTTTACAACTTCGCTTACATAAAGATTTGCAAGAGGGGCAAAGTCTCCGGCTCCATCGCCCCAGAGGGTAAAATATCCGGCAAGGCGTTCACTAAGGTTACCGTTATTAGATACCCGGCAGTTTCCTTCTAAAGCGGCTACTCCGTAGAGGGTTGCCATTCTGAGTCGGGCCGGGGTATTTGTATTGTATTGGGCTGGAGTTACACCAAGTCCTAAGGCTTTTTTAAGCTCGCAGGTAAGACCACGGTAGGCATCTTCAATATTTACTGTATAGTTTTTAATTCCCAAAAAAGCACACAGCTTTTTAGAATCTTCTATATCTGACTGAATTCCGTTTGGCATCATTACACCAATTACCCGGTCTTTTCCAAGGGCTGCACAACAAAGGGCTGCAACAGTTGCAGAATCTTTTCCACCGGAAATACCGATTACGGCCTTTGTTTCGCTGTTGCCGTTTTTTGCAAAGTAATCCTTTACCCAGGCAATGGCCTCGCTTTTAATACTCATATTTACCTCATTTGATATGTATACATTTGACTGTCTGCCTCTCCCGTGTAAAATGCCCTCAGCCAACGGAAATGATGTTGTCTTCGGTCATTTTACACTCCGAGTCAGACAGTAATTTTTTCTTATACAATCAGTTAATTATGAGTCCATCCGTGCCAGAAGTTATGTGGACGGTTGAACCTTCTGTTATTTTACCCGAAAGCAGCTCTTTTGCCAATTTGTTTTCTACATAATTCTGGATGGCTCGTTTTACAGGGCGGGCACCCATGTCGGGGTCGTAACCGGCTTCGCAGAGGAAGTCCAGGGCAGACTGGTCAAAATTAAGCTTAATCTTACGGTCATCAAGACGGCTTTGAACACGAGCCAGCTGCAATTTTACGATGCTGGCAATTGCGTCTTTTTCCAGATGATTAAAGATTACGGTTTCATCTATACGGTTCAAAAATTCAGGGCGGAAGAAATCCTTTAACATTTCGGGTTTAAGATTACTTGTCATTATAATGATGGTATTCTTAAAATCTACGACTCTTCCCTGGCCGTCTGTAAGTCTTCCATCATCCAGCACCTGCAAAAGCACATTAAATACATCCGGGTGAGCTTTTTCTATTTCATCAAAAAGAATTACGCTGTAAGGACGGCGGCGCACTGCTTCGGTAAGCTGGCCTCCTTCGTCATAACCAACATATCCCGGAGGAGCTCCGATAAGACGGGTAACACTGAATTTTTCCATGTACTCGCTCATATCAAGACGGGTAAGAGCCTTTTCATCATTAAAGAGAAAGTCTGCAAGAGTTTTTGCAAGCTCTGTTTTACCGACACCGGTCGGACCAAGGAACAAGAAAGAGCCCAAAGGCCTGTTAGGGTCGCTAAGACCGCTCCTGTTACGGCGGATTGCATCGCTTACAACCTGTACTGCCTGATCCTGACCAACTACCCTCTTATGCAGGACATTTTCGAGCTCTACATATTTCTGTTTTTCGCCTGTCATCATTTTGGCTACAGGAATGCCTGTCCAGCTGGAAACAACCTTAGCTATATCTTCTTCGGTAACAGACTGGCGCAGAAGAGACTCGCGTCCATTTGACTGACGCTCTTTTTCTGCGGTAAGGGCTTCTTCCAGTTCCTTCTGTAAGCCAGGGATTTTACTGTATTTTATTTCTGCGGCCTTTTCCAGGTTGCCTTCGCGGGTATATTTTTCTTCTTCAAAACGGGCTGCTTCCAGCTCTTCCTTAAGCTTACGGGACTTATCAATACTTTCCTTTTCATTCTGCCACTGAAGCTTCATGGTGTCACGGCGGCTGGTAATTTCGGCAAGCTCCTTTTCAAGCTTTTCAAGACGCTCTTTACTGGCCTGGTCTTCTTCCTTGCTCAGCGACTGTTTTTCTATCTGCAGCTGAAGAATTTTTCGTTCTACCTGATCCAGCTCTGTCGGCTGACTTTCTATTTCCATTTTAAGGCGGCTGGCGGCTTCGTCCACAAGGTCAATGGCCTTATCCGGCAAAAAGCGGGAAGTTATATAGCGGTTAGAAAGGGTTGCAGCGGCTACAAGAGATTCGTCTTCTATGCGTACTCCGTGATGGATCTCGTATTTTTCCCTAAGGCCACGCAAAATGGCAATTGTATCTTCTACGCTTGGCTCGGCACAGTATACCTGCTGGAAGCGTCGTTCAAGGGCGGCATCCTTTTCTATGTACTTACGGTATTCGTCCAGAGTTGTAGCACCAATGGCTCGCAGTTCTCCACGGGCAAGGGCGGGTTTAAGTAAGTTGGAAGCATCCATGCTGCCTTCGCTGGCCCCTGCTCCTACAAGAGTATGAAGCTCATCAATAAAGAGGATAATCTGGCCTTCGCTTTTTGTTACTTCGCTTATCAGGGCTTTAAGGCGCTCTTCAAACTCACCGCGAAATTTGGCACCGGCAACAAGACTGCCAAGATCAAGGGCAAGAAGCCTTTTGTTTTTAAGACTGTCAGGAACATCCCCGCTGGCAATTCGTCGGGCAAGGCCTTCTACAATGGCAGTTTTACCTACTCCGGGCTCACCAATGATAACCGGATTATTTTTTGTACGGCGGCAAAGAACCTGCATTACACGGCGGATTTCTTCATCACGGCCTATTACAGGATCAATTTTATCCTGACGGGCTGCAGCGGTAAGGTCACGGCAATATTTTTCAAGGGAGCGCATTGTACTTTCCGGGTCCTGGGAATCTACAGTCTGGTTTCCGCGGACAGATTTTAAGGCTTCAAGCACAGCCTTGTGATCTATGCCGCATTTACGAAGAAGGTCACCGGCACGGGTATCAGAAGCGGCAAGAGCCAGAAGAAGATGCTCTGTGGAAAGATACTGGTCTTTGAGGGCAGACATTTCTTTTTCGGCATTGGCAAGCAGCTTTTGGGTTTGAGAAGAAAAATATACCTGAGCTGCCCCCGAAACCTTAGGATTAGAGCGGACAAGCTCCTTAACCTTATTATTGAGCTCTGTGGCACTAACTCCAACCCTCTCAATTACAGGGACTGTAAGCCCGTCCTGCTGTTCAAGAAGGGCCTCCAGCACATGCTCAGGTGCAATTTCTGCATTATCGTTTTTATTTGCAATAGAGGAAGCTTCCTGCAAAGCCTCCTGGGTTTTTATAGTAAATTGATCGTAATTCATAGACATCACCTATCTATGAAAATAATAATAAAAAGGGGAATTGACAAGCAAAAAAATGGATTGCTTCGCTTCGCTCGCAATGGCACTAAAGTTCGCCGTCTTCTTCGTGGCCAAATTCGCAGACTGCTTTTGTTATTTCGGCATACTCAATCTGTTCAAGAGTATTTCTGATTTTCTTAAAGAGCTTGATTTCTCCGGTTCCTGTAGCACCCTGCAGAATACTCAGGACCTTTCTATTGCCTTCCGGAAGCTCAAGCACCCTGTTAGATAATTCATTAACCTTGCAGTATAAATCAATATCCAGAACCCAGAGCTTATTGTTAATACTTACAGACCAATGCAGCTTATTATCATCGGGGTTTTCGCTTTCCGGAGTCTGAATGCAATCCCAGACACAGGAATATTGCCGTTTACTTAAATTTGCAGGAAATATAATATCAGAACCTTCAAAACTGCCCATAAAAGCAAGCTTATCCTCAAAAACTCCCTGAATTGTAAAGAAAGACTTTTGGAGAACCCTGCCTGAAATTATGCTCGTTAAATTTGCAGAAGAAATATGGAACCAGTCATAAGGCATTGTACGACCCCAGTATCGGTCCATATATCCCATACATTTTCTTGGCTCAATAATATAGTCGGCACCATCAAAGCTTACTATTCCAGAGAAATCAGTTTTAATTCCATAAGGAAACCAGCGTTCATTTTTATTTTTATAGCCTTCTGCCATATCACAGATAATTTCGTATTTTAAGTTCCAGGATGCATAACCTTTATCACACATATATTCCGGATGCTTCTGAAAATCGTCTTCTGTAATATTGATAAAGCCGCTGAGAGCATCTTCTGTAAAAAGCTTGTTTTCCATCTGTATGGTAAAAGGCTTGTTTGAAAATTTCATGCTTTTTAACGGCTGATAGGAACAAAGCTGTTTTGGTTGAGCTCCAAGTTTTCCTATACGAACAGCAACATAAGAAGGCTGGACTATATTTTCTGATTTAAGATCTTTTGCGGCAAGAGTTCCTGCCAGAGTATACTGTAAATCTTCTTCTGTAATTGTTACACGAGGTTTAAAGCCTAAAAGAGGCTCGGAAGGAGACAGAGATGGATTAATCATCTCCAATTCTATAAAAAACATCTGTTCTGATGCAGAATTCTTTTCAAATCCTACAAAAAAACAACGCCATAAATTTACACCGATTTTTTTAGACGAACCGGATAATCCATATCTGCTATCTTTTATATTTTTCTTTGTGGCAGCCATTATCAAAAATCACCTTAAATAAGATATCTCTCTTATTTTCGGTAAGAAATGGACATTTTTTAGTCTTTTTTTAACTGCCGGATTAATTCTTGTCAAAAAGCTTGTCTATAGATTTTGTAAGCTCTTTCTGCTCTTTTGGGAAGTTGGCATTTAAGAATTCAAAGCATTCTACGGCAGCCTTCTGGGCATGTTCATACCAGATTGCATATAATTCTGTGTTGATGTCTCCACCAGGGAAAGGAGCACCCTGAACATCAGAAACAAGATCACGCAACATCCTTATACATTCTTTTGCTTTCTTATCCATAAATCACTCCTGTTTATGTTATAACATTATAACGGTAATTCAAGATTTTTTCCATAGGAATCTTTAGAATTATCGCAGAAAACTACCCTGTGAGAGCCTTCTTTGGACAATTGGGCAAGGCGACGGGCCGCATTTTTAACATCTGCATCCTTTACAGCCAGCAGCTTGTCCACTTTTACCTGTTTAAAGCCGTTATTTGCATAAAGGAAGGTTTCAAAGGCCTGTTTACCCCTGTCCTGAGGAGTCTGTGGTGTAATTGCGTCGCTGTAGCAGGAAACAATTGCTTTTTCTATATCCTCGTGGGTAAATTCTGTATCTGCCAGCTCCTGAACAGTCTGAGGCAAGAGGTCTGCATGCTTTACAGGATCCGGGTCGCGGTAGGTGCTCATCTTTAAGCAGCCTTCTCCGGCATCCGGAAAAATGCCTGAACCATAGCAGCCGCCGGTTGTACGGAATTTTTCCCAGAAGGTGTGGAAGTTGAGCCAGGTGGTGTATACATATTCGGAGGCAGCTTGGTCTGTAAGATATGGTGAACACTTTGTTACAACGGTTGCATAGCCGGTCTGAGACTGAGTTTTAAGGCTTTCTCTGGTTTCCTGACCCATGGAATTCTGGGCTGCCTGAACATAAGGCAAAAAGTCCTGCAGGGTGTAATTTCTTGAAGGAAGAAGTTTTGTAAGGCCTGCTGCTTTTGCAAAGTCTTTGAAAAGGGGCAGGATTTTTTTAAGAGACTCGTCATCGGCAGTAATGTGGAGAACTGCACCGGCTTTAAGACATTCGCGGTAGATATATTCAAATTCCTTAAGGATTTTCTTTGCGTCTTTTTCCTTGTAGCCGCTTACAGTATAAAGCTGGGTTACTCCCCAAAGGATTTCTGCAAGGGCATAGCCTTCGCTCCAGGTAGCAGTACAGCGCTTAAAAGCAAGTTCCCTACCCTGGTTTACGATAGAGGCTTTTCTACCTGCCCTCTGTTCCTGAATCATTGTCTTAAGGCGGGCGGCATCCTTAAAG
>JAEEGL015057072.1_pt1 | contig 21309 bp, 31 predicted proteins | sample 9134231 | NCBI WGS metagenome assembly JAEEGL01 (sample SAMN16246548, study PRJNA631951) | gut metagenome | biome: gut microbiome; feature: rumen; material: fiber-attached | host: Bos | place: Iran: Karaj | collected 2018-10
CAACTCTGACCATGCTCTCGAGAAATCGGGCAAGGCAGGTCGCTCACGTTGGTTAGGTCGTCGTCCACGAGTTCGTGGCGTCGCAATGAACCCCGTAGATCACCCAATGGGTGGTGGCGAAGGTCGTGCATCAGGTGGACACCCGCGTTCACGTAAGGGTCTCTTGGCTAAGGGTTATAAGACTCGCGCTCCCAAGAAACAATCGAATAAGTATATTATCGAAAGAAAGAAGAAGTAACCTATTAAATTGAGCAATTATTATGAGCCGTTCATTAAAAAAAGGACCATTCATCAACCTGAAATTAGAGAAGAAAATTCTTGACATGAATGAAAGTGGCAAGAAGACCGTCGTTAAGACCTGGTCGCGTGCTTCTATGATTTCGCCTGATTTTGTAGGTCACACTATCGCAGTTCACAATGGTAATAAGTTTATCCCTGTGTATGTTACCGAGAACATGGTTGGACACAAACTAGGAGAGTTCGCTCCCACTCGTACCTTCCGTGGTCACTCCGGCAACCGCAAATAAACACCATTGAATCATTAACATTTTTAACATTCAGATACAATGGGTGCAAGAAAACATAATTCAGCCGAAGCAAGAAAAGAAGCTCAGAAGAGCCAGTATTTTGCCAAGCTCCAGAACGTTCCTACCTCGCCTCGCAAAATGCGTCTCGTAGCAGACATGATTCGTGGCATGGAAGTGAACCGCGCGCTTGGTGCACTGCACTTCTCTACCAAAGAAGCTTCACGTAAACTTGAAAAGCTCCTGAAATCCGCTATCTCGAACTGGGAACAGAAAACCGGAAAGAAAGCCGATCAGGAAACTTTATATGTAACCAATATCTACGTGGATGGCGGCATGATGCTGAAACGTCTGCAGACCGCTCCTCAAGGCCGCGGATATCGCATTCGCAAACGCTCCAACCATGTTACGATATTTGTAGATACGAAAAATACTAACCAAGAAAATTAATTGTCAAGATGGGACAGAAAATTAATCCAATTAGTAACCGCCTTGGTATCGTCCGTGGATGGGACAGCAACTGGTTTGGCGGAAACAAATACGGAGATACGTTGCTTGAAGACAGCAAAATCAGAAAATATCTGAATGCTCGCTTGGCAGAGGCTAGTATTTCCCGTATAGTAATCGAAAGAACTCTGAAACTTGTGACTATTACTGTCTGCACTGCTCGCCCCGGTTATATTATCGGTAAGGGTGGACAAGAGGTTGACAAACTGAAGGAGGAACTCAAGAAAATCACCGACAAAGATGTTCAGATCAACATCTTCGAGGTAAAACGTCCGGAATTGGATGCCGTTATCGTGGCTACCAAGATCGCAAAACAACTTGAAGGTAAAATTGCTTACCGCCGTGCCGTAAAGCAGGCCATCGCTTCTACAATGCGTATGGGTGCCGAGGGTATCAAAGTTCAAGTTAGCGGTCGTCTTAACGGAGCTGAAATGGCACGTAAAGAAATGTACAAAGAAGGACGTACTCCGCTTCACACACTGCGCGCCGATATCGACTACTGTCATGTAGGTGCCCTGACTAAAGTGGGAATGATTGGTGTTAAGGTTTGGATCTGCCGTGGCGAAGTTTACGGCAAACGCGACCTTGCTCCTCAATTCACACAGAAACAAGAAGGACGCCCAGAGCGTCGTGGTGGAGAACGTCGTGAGCGTCGCGAAGGCGAACGCCGCGGCTTCAGAAAAAATAAATAAGTTTAACCATGTAGATGCGTAATAATTATGTTACAACCGAAAAAGACTAAATTCCGCCGTTCGCAGAAAGGCCGTATCAAGGGTAATGCCCAGCGCGGTAACGAACTGGCTTTCGGCTCATTCGGCATTAAAAGCCTGGGTACCATTTGGCTCACAGGTCGTCAGATAGAAGCCGCACGTGTCGCAGTAACACGTTATATGCAGCGTCAAGGTCAAGTATGGATCCGCGTTTTCCCGGATAAACCTATCACCAAGAAACCTCTCGATGTTCGTATGGGTAAAGGTAAAGGTGCTCCCGAGGGATTCGTAGTTCCGTTGGCTCCGGGTCGTATTATCTTCGAAGTGGACGGTGTTCCTTACGAAGTGGCTAAAGAAGCTTTGCGCCTCGCTGCTCAAAAACTGCCAATTACAACTAAATTTGTCGTACGTCGCGACTATGATCCAACCCAAAATGTGTAAGGAAAAATGAAAACAAGCGAAATTAAAGAATTAACAACAGCTGAGATTCAAGAGCGCCTTGCTACAGAGAAAGAGCAACTCGTTCGCATGAAACTGAACCACAGCATCTCTCCGCTCGACAATCCCTTGCAGATCAGGGAGGCTCGCAAGACCATCGCTCGTCTTGAAACAGAGTTGCGTCAGAGAGAATTGAACAACTAAAAAACAGCAATAAGATGGAAACAAGAAATCTAAGAAAAGAGCGCGTGGGCGTTGTTACCAGCGACAAGATGGACAAGACCATCACCGTTGCTGTGAAATGGAAAGAGAAACACCCACTCTATGGTAAATTTGTCAACAAGACAAAGAAATATCATGTTCACGACGAGAACAACGAATGCCACATCGGTGATACCGTTCGCATTATGGAAACTCGTCCTACTAGCAAAACCAAACGTTGGCGTTTAACTCAAATCATCGAAAGGGCTAAGTAATATGATACAACAAGAATCAAGACTTACAGTTGCGGATAACTCCGGTGCTAAAGAAGCATTGTGCATCCGCGTGTTAGGCGGTACTCGTAAACGTTACGCCAGCCTCGGTGATACTATTGTAGTAGCTGTTAAGGGCGTTATCCCTTCAAGCGAAATGAAAGACGGTACTGTTAGCCGTGCTATCGTGGTTCGCGTGAAGAAAGAAGTGCGCCGCGCTGACGGAAGTTATATCCGCTTCGACGATAATGCATGTGTTCTTATCAACAATGCAGGCGAACTCCGTGGTAGCCGTATCTTCGGTCCCGTAGCTCGTGAACTTCGTCAAACAAACATGAAAATTATTTCTCTCGCACCTGAAGTGCTCTAAAATTTTAAAGTCATGGCAAAGTTACATATCAAAAAGGGTGACATCGTCTATGTAAATGCAGGCACTTCAAAGGGTAAAACCGGCCGCGTGCTGGAGGTACTCGTAGAGGAACAGCGTGCAATAGTAGAAGGCGTTAACATGGTGTCGAAGAGCACCAAGCCCAATGCAAAAAATCCTCAAGGAGGTATAGTTAAACAAGAAGCTCCCATCCATATTTCCAATCTCAACCCCGTTGAAGATGGTCAACCCGTTCGCGTAGGACGCGTTAGAAAAGATGGTAAGCTTGTACGTGTATCTAAAAAATCAGGAAAGGAAATTTAATGATGAATACTGCAAGTTTGAAACAAGACTATCAGGAACGCATTGTTCCTCAACTGATGAAAGAGTTCGGCTACACTACAGTTATGCAGTGCCCGAAACTGGAGAAGATTGTCCTCAACCAAGGTTTGGGCGAGGCAGTTGCTGACAAGAAGATCATCGACGTGGCTCAGCAGGAAATGACTCTCATTGCAGGTCAGAAAGCTGTTGCTACTCTGTCGAAGAAAGATATCTCTAACTTCAAAGTTCGTAAGAAAATGCCTATCGGCGTTCGCGTAACTCTCCGTGGTGAGCGTATGTACGAATTTTTGGAGCGTCTCGTACGCGTGGCTCTGCCCCGTATCCGTGACTTCAAGGGTATCAACAACAAGATGGATGGTCGTGGCAACTACACCCTCGGAATCACCGAGCAAATCATCTTCCCCGAAATCAACATTGACAACATCACCAAACTGCTGGGTATGAATATCACTTTCGTAACCACGGCTAAGACCGACGAGGAAGGCTTCGCTCTGCTTCGTGAGTTTGGCTTACCCTTCAAAAAATAAAAGAGTATGGCAAAAGTATCAATGGTAGCACGCGAAGTTAAGCGTCAGAAGCTGGTTAAGAAATATGCAGCCAAGCGCGCACAACTCCTCAAGGACGGTGACTACGAAGGTCTCCAGGCTCTGCCTAAGAACGCTTCGCCGGTTCGTCTGCACAACCGTTGCAAGATAACAGGTCGTCCTAAAGGTTATATGCGTCAGTTTGGTTTGTCTCGTATTCAGTTCCGTGAAATGGCTTCAAAGGGCCTCATCCCCGGAGTGAAGAAAGCCAGCTGGTAAAAAACAACAAAGTCAGCCACATAGAGGTGGCGGCTAATTATTAACATTATTAAATATTGTCCCGACAGGCGGGATTAATTTAACAATTATGACAGATCCAATCGCAGATTATCTGACTCGGCTCAGAAATGCAATCAAAGCTGGTCACCGCGTAGTTGAGGTGCCTGCTTCGAATCTGAAAAAAGAGATCACTCGCATCTTGTTCGAGAAAGGTTATATCCTCTCTTACAAGTTTGTAGAAGATGGTCCTCAGGGCACTATCAAGATTGCCCTCAAATATGATCCTGTTAACAAAGTTAACGCGATCAAGAGTTTGCAACGTGTATCGACACCCGGTTTGCGTCAGTACGTAGGTTATCGTGAGATGCCTCGCGTTCTCAATGGCCTTGGTATCGCTATCCTTTCCACTTCGAAAGGTGTGATGACAAATAAAGAGGCTCTCGGACTGAAACTCGGTGGCGAAGTTATTTGTTATGTTTACTAATGTAGGAGGAAACAGTTATGTCAAGAATTGGAAAATTGCCGATTAATATTCCTGCAGGAGTAACCGTTACAGTAAGCAACGACAATGTTGTAACAGTAAAAGGTCCCAAAGGTGAACTCACCCAGCAGGTAGACCCTATTATTTCCGTAAACGTAGAAGGCTTGGTTTGCCACGTAACTCGTCCCAACGATGAGAAAGAATCTCGTGCTAAACATGGTCTCTATCGCGCTCTCATCCACAATATGGTTGTAGGCGTATCGGAAGGATATAAGAAAACTCTTGAACTCGTAGGTGTTGGTTACCGTGTAGAATCACAAGGTCAGATCCTTATCTTCTCTCTCGGTTATACTCACCCCATCTATCTCCAACTTCCTAAAGAAGTTAAGATCGAGACCAAGAGTGAACGTAACCAGAACCCTCTCGTAATCCTCGAGTGCGCTGATCGTCAGCTCCTTGGCCAAATATGCGCCAAGATCCGCTCCTTCCGCAAACCCGAACCTTACAAGGGCAAAGGTATTAAGTTCCAAGGTGAAGTACTTCGTCGTAAAGCTGGTAAGTCGGCTGGTAAATAATTAATAAAGAAAGGTTAAAATTATGAATCAGAAAATAGCAAGAAGACTGAGAATCAAGGCTCACATCCGTACCACCGTAGCTGGTACAGCAGAGCGTCCCCGTCTGACAGTGTTCCGTAGCAACAGCCAGATTTACGCACAGGTAATTGACGACCAGAAAGGCGTTACTCTCGCTTCAGCTTCGTCACTCGGAATAAAAGATAAAATCACCAAGAGCGAGAAAGCCGCTCAAGTTGGCAAACTTGTAGCAGAAGCTGCAAAGAAAGCCGGCGTTGAGGAAGTCGTATTCGACCGCAATGGCTATCTCTATCACGGACGTGTTAAACAACTGGCTGATGCCGCTCGCGAAGCCGGTCTTAAATTCTAATAAGCAATATGGTAAACAATATGAATCGTGTGAAAAACGTAGGCGATATCGAACTTAAAGAGCGCCTCGTAGCAGTTAACCGTGTAACCAAGGTTACCAAGGGTGGTCGTACATTCACTTTTGCTGCCATCGTTGTTGTTGGTAATGAAGACGGTATTGTAGGTTGGGGTCTTGGTAAAGCTGGTGAAGTTACCGCTGCTATCCAGAAAGGTACTGAAGCCGCTAAGAAAAACCTCATTCAGGTTCCTATCTATAAAGGCACAATTCCTCATGAGCAAGAGGCCAAATTCGGTGGTGCGCAGGTTTATCTGCAACCCGCTTCTCAAGGTACCGGTGTGAAGGCTGGTGGCGCTATGCGTGCCGTCCTCGAGTCGGTAGGTGTAAAAGACGTGCTTGCTAAAGCTAAAGGCTCGTCCAATCCTCACAACCTTGTAAAGGCAACCATCCTCGCTCTCAGCGAAATGCGTGATGCACATATGGTAGCACAGAACCGTGGTGTAAGTCTCTCAACAGTGTTTAACGGATAATAGAAAGGATGTACTATGGCAACAATTAAAATTCAGCAGGTACGCAGCATTATCCGCTGCCCGAAGGACCAGAAAGCCACAATGCACGCTCTCGGACTCAGAAAAATGAACGCAGTAGTGGAGCATGAAGCTACACCGGCTATCCTCGGTATGGTTAACAAGGTAAAACACCTAGTAAAAGTAATTGATTGATGAACTTGAATGGGAGGGTTTCTTACCCAATCACTCAATAAAACAAATTAAGCAATATGGAACTTAATAATTTAACACCGGCTGCAGGTTCTGTGAAGACTGCCAAACGTATCGGCCGCGGTGCCGGTTCGGGACTCGGCGGAACCTCCACTCGCGGTCACAAGGGTGCAAAATCCCGTTCCGGTTACTCGAAGAAAATCGGCTTTGAAGGTGGTCAGATGCCTATTCAGCGCCGACTTCCCAAGTATGGTTTTAAAAACATCAACCGTGTTGAATACAAGGCTATCAATCTCTCCACCCTTCAGGCTTTGGCAGAGAGCAAGAACCTTGAGAAGATCGGTTTGCAGGAACTTATGGCTGCAGGCTTCATTCACAAGTCGATGCTCGTCAAGATACTTGGCAACGGACAACTTACCGCAAAACTTACAGTAGAAGCCAATGCTTTCTCAAAAGCTGCAGAAGAGGCTATTACCGCTGCTGGTGGCACTGTAGTAAAACTTTAATATAATGAAAAAGTTTTTTGAAACATTCAAAAATATCTGGAAGATTGAAGATCTCCGTATGCGTCTGCTCACCACACTTCTGTTTGTGTTGATCTATCGCTTCGGTTCGTTCATTATTCTTCCGGGTGTCAACCCTGATGCTTTGAGCGCTTTGCACGCTCAGACAGCAGGCGGCCTTCTGGCATTGTTGGATATGTTCTCCGGTGGTGCATTCTCCAATGCATCCATCTTCGCACTCGGTATCATGCCGTACATCTCGGCAAGTATCGTAATCCAACTTCTCACCATCGCTGTGCCTTACTTCCAAAAGATGTCGCGCGAAGGAGAGAGTGGACGTATGAAGATGAACCAGATTACACGTTATCTTACAGTGCTCATCCTTCTGTTCCAAGGACCGAGTTATTTGGTTAACCTTTCGGTACAGATGGCTCAGGCAGGTCAGCCTCTGGCAATAGGATTCAACTGGTTCACTATTTCTTCTACAATCTTGCTCTGCGCAGGCTCTATGTTTGTGATGTGGCTTGGTGAGCGTATTACTGACAAAGGTGTCGGAAATGGTATTTCCTTCATCATCCTTATCGGTATCATCGCCCGCTTCCCCGGAGCTATTGTACAAGAGTTCTCGTCACGTCTTGGTGATGCAGGTGGTGGATTGGTAGTATTCCTTGCTGAGATCATCCTTCTCTTGGTTGTCTTCATGGCTGCTATTGCACTCGTTCAGGGTACACGCAAAATCCCCGTACAATATGCTAAACGTATAGTAGGCAATAAGCAATACGGTGGAGTCCGCCAGTATATTCCTTTGAAAGTAAACGCTGCAAACGTGATGCCTATCATCTTTGCTCAGGCAATAATGTTTATTCCTATCAGCATTGTTGGTTTCTCTGCTTCAGAGTCGGCAGGCGCTTTCGTGCGTGCTTTCATGGATAATACCGGATTCTGGTACAACTTCGTATTCGCTATACTTATCATCCTCTTCACCTATTTCTATACAGCTATTATCATCAACCCCACCCAGATGGCTGAGGACTTGAAACGCAATAATGGCTTTATTCCCGGTGTTAAGCCTGGTAAGAAAACAGCTGACTATATTGATACCATCATGTCGCGCATCACATTGCCCGGAAGTATCTTCCTTGCAATCGTGGCTATCCTTCCCGCATTTGCTCGTATTGCAGGTGTGAGCATGGGATTCGCACAGTTCTTTGGTGGTACTTCGTTGCTGATTATGGTGGGCGTGATACTTGACACCCTCCAGCAAATCGAGAGTCACCTCTTGATGCGCCACTATGATGGATTCTTTGAATCAGGTATGCGTATCAAAGGTCGCTCCGGTGCGATGGCATATTAATAAATGTTTAAGGTTTAAGTGTATTAAAGTTTAAACATTAAGATGATCTTTCTTAAGACAGACGAGGAAATAGAGTTGCTTCGCGAAAGCAATCTTATTCTGGGTAAGGCTTTGGCAGAAGTTGCCAAAGCCATAGCACCCGGAGTAACTACAGCTCAACTGGACAAAATAGCCGAGGAGTTTATCCGTGATAACGGAGGCATTCCTTCCTGCAAAGGGTATGAAGGCTATCCAGCTACGCTCTGTACCTCTGTCAACGAACAAGTTGTTCACGGCATTCCTTCCGATAAGGTTTACCTGAAAGAAGGCGATATTATTTCCGTTGACACTTGTGTCTTAAAGAACGGCTTTCATGGCGATTCGGCATACACCTTCCCGGTAGGTGAGGTCAGCGATGAAATAATGCACCTTTTGCGCACTACCAAGGAATGCCTTTATAAAGGTATAGAACAGGCAGTGACAGGCAAGCGTATGGGCGATGTGGGCGCTACTATTCAACAACATGCTGAAAATGCAGGTTTCCAGGTGGTGCGTGAATTCATCGGCCACGGAATAGGACGCGATATGCACGAAGACCCCGAAGTACCTAACTACGGAAGACGTGGGAACGGAATCGTTCTCAAATCAGGTATGGTGATAGCCATTGAGCCGATGATCATGTCCGGAAGGAGAAATATAATCATAGAGAACGACGGATGGACTGCACGTGCAGCCGATCGTAAACCTGCCGCTCACTATGAGTTGTCGGTTGCCGTACGAAACGGTAAAGCTGACATTCTTTCCACTTTCGACTATATCAAAGAAGTGCTTGGAGAAAGATTCATCTAAATAATAATATTGATATGGCAAAGCAAACTGCAATTGAAATCGACGGTACAATCACTGAGGCTCTCAGCAATGCGATGTTCCGTGTAGAACTTGAAAACGGACATGTTATTACCGCGCATATCTCAGGTAAAATGCGTATGCATTACATCAAAATCCTTCCCGGTGATAAAGTGAAGGTTGAGATGAGCCCGTACGACTTGTCCAAAGGACGGATTAGTTTCCGTTATAAATAAGGTCGCACTTTCTTGTGCGGCTAACCGCTTGAAAAGCAAAACACTCAAAACAAAATACTTTTATGAAAGTAAGAGCATCTGTAAAAAAGCGCAATGCGGATTGCAAAATAGTTCGCAGAAAAGGACGCTTGTATGTAATTAACAAAAAAGAGCCTAAGATGAAAATGCGTCAAGGCTAAAGTAATTAACAAAACAAATAGTAAAAATTTATGGCAATAAGAATTGTTGGTGTAGATTTACCCCAGAATAAGATCGGGGAGGTCGGTTTGACTTACATCTACGGAATAGGTCGCTCAAGCGCAAAGAAAATCCTTGCCGAGGCAGGCGTAGACCCAAGCATCAAAGTGCAGGATTGGACAGACGACCAGGCTGCTAGAATTCGTGAGGTCATAGGTGCTTCCTATAAAGTGGAAGGTGACCTTCGTTCAGAAACACAGTTGAACATCAAACGTTTGATGGATATCGGTTGCTATCGCGGTGTTCGTCATCGTATTGGTCTGCCCGTTCGTGGACAAAGTACGAAGAACAACGCTCGTACAAGAAAAGGTAGAAAGAAAACTGTTGCAAACAAGAAGAAAGCAACTAAGTAACAACTCATTAAACATTTGATTATTATGGCAAAGAAAACAGTTGCAGCCAAGAAGCGTGTTGTAAAGATTGATGGTGTTGGACAACTCCACGTTCAATCTTCGTTCAACAATGTTATAGTAACGTTTGCCAATGGCAGTGGTCAAGTTATTAGTTGGTCATCAGCAGGCAAACAGGGCTTCCGTGGCTCTAAAAAGAATACTCCATATGCTGCTCAGATGGCAGCTCAGGATGCCGGTAAGGTCGCTTACGATCTCGGTTTAAGAAAAGTAAAAGCATACGTGAAAGGTCCCGGCCAAGGACGTGAATCTGCTATCCGCGCTTGTGTGGCTGCAGGTATCGATGTTACGGAGATTGTGGATGTTACTCCACTGCCGCACAATGGTTGCCGTCCTCCTAAACGCCGCCGCGTATAATAATATAGTATAGGTTTAAAGTCGAGTTATAGAACCAACCTGCTTTAAACATAAACATTAAAACATTTAACATTAATACAATTATGGCAAGATATATTGGACCAAAATCGCGTATAGCACGTCGTTTCGGTGAACCCATCTTTGGCCCGGATAAGGTGCTCAACAAGCGTAATTATGCACCCGGACAACACGGTGTGAATCGCCGCAAGAAAAACTCTGAGTATGGCACTCAGCTCGCTGAAAAGCAGAAAGCCAAATACACCTATGGTGTTCTGGAACGTCAGTTCCGCCTTCTCTTCCAACAGGCACAACGCTCTAAAGGTATTACTGGTGAGATCCTTCTCCAACTCCTTGAGTCGCGCCTTGACAATATTGTTTACCGCCTTGGTATAGCTCCCACTCGTGCTGCTGCACGTCAAATGGTAAGCCACCGTCATATTACTGTCGACGGTAAGGTGGTTAACATCCCCTCTTACTCGGTACGCCCGGGTCAGGTGGTTGCTGTTCGCGAAAAGAGCAAGTCTTTGGAAGTTATCGCAGAATCTCTTAGTGGTTTCAACCATAGCAAATATCCTTGGTTGGAATGGAATGAGGCTGACATGTCAGGTAAATATCTGAACATTCCTCCTCGTGAAGAGATACCCGAGAACATCAAAGAACAACTCATCGTCGAACTCTACTCTAAATAATAAAATTCATGGCAATATTAGATTTTCAAAAACCAGACAAGGTGGTCATGCTTGAGTCCACTGCAACCAAGGGCGTATTCGAATTCCGTCCTTTGGAGCCTGGTTACGGCATCACCATTGGTAACGCTCTGCGTCGTATCCTCATCTCTTCACTCGAAGGCTATGCAATCTGTTCTATCAGAATTAGTGGTATTGAACATGAATTTGCTACTATCCCTGGTGTGATAGATGACGTAACAAACATCATTCTCAACCTCAAGCAGGTTCGTTTCCGCAAAAAGGACGACATTGAGGAAGATGCAGAAACGTTCACCGTAAAAGTGGCAGGCAAGACTGTACTTACCGCTGGTGATTTCCAGAGCAGCCTTCATAATTTTGAAGTGCTGAATCCCGAACTCGTGATCGCACAAATGGACGAGAGCGCTAAGTTTGAGATGGAAATCCGCATCAACAAAGGTCGCGGTTATGTGCCGGCTGACGAGAACCGTACTGCTCAGGATGTGATTGGTGTTATCCCTACCGACAGCATCTATACTCCTATCCGCAACGTACGTTATGCTATCGACCAATATCGTGTTGAGCAGAAGACCGATTATGAGAAGCTGACTCTTGAAATCGATACAGACGGTAGTATCAATCCTAAAGATGCACTTAAGGAAGCAGCTAAGATCCTTATCTTCCACTTTATGTTGTTCTCTGATGAGAAAATCATCATCGAGGAACAAACCAAAGTGAAAGTGCCCGATCTGGATGAAGAAATCCTGAAGATGCGTCAACTCCTCAATACTAGACTTGTGGATATGGATCTTTCCGTACGTGCACTCAATTGCCTGAAAGCTGCAGAAGTTGATACTCTCGCACAACTCGTTAAGTATCATCGCAGCGACCTTCTGAAGTTCCGTAACTTCGGAAAGAAGTCGCTTACAGAGCTTGATGAACTCCTGGAGCGCAACAACCTTGCTTTCGGCATGGATATTTCCAAATATGTAACCGTTAATGAATAACTAAAATGAGACATAATAATAAATTCAATCACCTTGGTCGTAAAGCTGCTCACCGCAATGCAATGTTGAGCAACATGGCTTGCTCGCTTATCATGCACAAGCGTATTCAGACCACTACCGCCAAGGCAAAAGCTCTCCGTATGTACGTAGAGCCCATCCTCACACGCGCTAAAGAGGATACTACCGCCAACCGCCGTATCGTATTTGCGGAACTCAAGCAGAAGGAAGTAGTTACAGAACTTTTCCAGAATGTAGCAGAAAAGATAGCTAACCGCCCAGGTGGTTACACACGTATTCTTCGTACAGGTTATCGTCTTGGCGATGCTGCCGAAATGAGTATGATAGAACTCGTTGACTACAACGAGAATATGCTCAAGGAAGTTAAGAAGACTACCAAGAAAACTACTCGTCGCGCTGGTAAGAAAGCTGCTCCCAAGGCAGAAGAACCCGCTGCTGAGGCTCCTGCAGAAGAACCCGCTGCAGAATAATTAACTTAACAATTCCATGTTGGATGATAAAATTGTCACCAACATATTATAAATGCACAAAAGAAGTGATCCGAATAGGAGCACTTCTCTTGTGCTTTCTTTTAGTGTGCACGCGTGTGTGCGCACAAACTACCTACAAAATCTGCTTCGGAGAAGAAGGTAATGAGTATTGCGTGGACTATCCGGCAGGTGCAAGTGCTACTATTTCCGTGCCTGCTGCCAACAGCGAATGTTACCATTTCGACCAGTGGATGGATGGTAATACCGAAAACCCGCGTGTCATTCAAGTTACATCCGATGCCACCTATACTGCTACCTATTCGCGCAACTCTGTGCAGGTGCTTACCGAGGTCTCACCAGATGGATCAGGTACGACTTCTGGCGATGGTACTTATTACTGTGGAGATAATATCACACTCACTGCCACTGCTGCAGAGCACTACCATTTCTCTCATTGGGAGAAAAATGGCGAGTGGGTAAACGATGATGAATCTTACAAACTCTCGGTTAGCGGCAGACATAATGAGACGGTTACTTATACCGCCTACTTCGAAATAGACTCTGTGAAGGTGATTGTCAACTCTGCTGACGAAACGGTGGGTTATGCCACTCAACAGCATTCCACCTACAACACAGAGCAACACAACCCGCAATACTATCCTTGGGGAGTGGAAGGAGTGACGATCACTGCAGTGCCTACCGACGACTGCTATAAGTTCGTTTCCTGGAGCGACGGATCTACTCAAAACCCATATACACTGCAGAAACTCGAAGTTGACTCTATTGAACTTACTGCCAACTTCATGATGCGGAAAGATACTCTCAGAATCAGGTATGCCGAGAATTCTATAGAGAGAATCACATCCGTATATGGTAATATAATAAGTGAGGATGCAAATCAAACAATGATAGAGGTTGATTGCGGAACGGATATCGATCTGCAAATAACCGGCAACTATCCTTGCTATTTGTTTCAAGGCTGGGATTTCAATAACGACAACCGGATAGATCAACCGCTTGATTCCAATCAGGTAACTATCAGTCATACTGTTTCAGCATTGAAAGGTAATCGTACTATCACGTTGAGAATGCGTCAAAAACGATTCCATGTACAATTGAAGTACAATCGTGACGAAGGTATGCCATGGTTTTTCCCCGGAATACCTTTGATTACTACCAGTGCTTGGTTACCGTGTCAGCAGATTCAATTATTCTCTGTGCCTTTCTCCTGCTATGAACTTGATCATTGGCAGTTTGGTAGCAACCCTGATAATATTAGCACCAGCAATTCCTTCTATCTTAACAGCGATACGGTTATTTATGCCGTATATCGTCTTAAAAGTTGGACAATCACATTCGGACCCGATAATCCAAAATATGGTGAAGTCTTTATTGACTATGGTGATGTTTTAGCTTATGATTACACTGAGGTAAATTGTGGTAGCACCTTCACTCTTGTACCTTATGCATACGATGATTGTTATTTCCTTGGTTGGAGTGATGGATCGCAGGATTCTATAAGAACGATCACGGTCGACGAGAATACTCCTACCAACTTCACCGCCATCTTCTCGCCTAAGTTCACTGTGACTTTCGAAGGCGATCCTGAGGTGGCTGCTACTGCTACTATCGACAAACCGGCGTATGTGGATGGCGAAACGGCTACCATCACTCTCACTGTTGATCCGTGCTACGAACTCATTGGTTGGGAGGATGGTACTACCGATCTCACGAAGACTATCGTCGTGCATTCCGATACCACAGTCAGGGCTTCGTTCCGAATTAAGCAATATGAATTCACCGTCAAAAGCGATAATCCTGCTTATGGCTCAGTGTCGGGTGGGGGAACATTCGAGTGCGGAGCAGAAGTAACTGCTACTGCTACTCCTGCCGACGGTTATCGCTTCGTGCGTTGGATGGAAAACGACTCGGAAGAGAATCCGTATAATACCACTCTCACAGAAAACACCACTCTCACGGCATTGTTTGAGGAAGATGTATATACCCTTATCATCGATGTAGTGCCGGGAAATACGGCTGTGGTGACTGGTGCAGGTACTTATCCTGCAGGAACAGATGTCACTGTAGAACTTACTCCTATGGACTGTCGCCGACTGGCTCGCTGGAGCGATACAGGTACAGATGAGACCACTCGTGTCATTCATCTTACTTCCGACTCTACCATTACCGCTGTGATGGAGTGGCATTATTATACTTGCACCATCATTCTCGATCCGGCCGAGGCAGGTTCGCCTGTACTCAGACCTATGCGTTGCGGCAACCCGTGCTACATCACTCCTCCCGATATCTATGGATGGCATTTCGTAAGTTGGAGCGATGGAACTACTGCATCCAAGTATATTGCCAATGCCGAATGCGATACTACTTTCACGGCTCTGTATGAGCGCAACCAATATGACATAACCGTCACTTGCGATACTACTCAAGGTTCTGTCACGGGTTCCGGGACTTATCCTTACGAAGAGATGGTGACTATCACAGCCACTCCCAAGTCTTGTCAGCGTTTTGTCAAATGGCTGGAGGATGACAATACCTCTGCCGAGCGACAGATTCAGGTAACGGCTGATGCTACTTACACTGCCATCTTCGAGGATAAACCTTTCGTCGTTCAGGTTATCGCTAATCCAGCCGATTATGGAACTATTACAGGATCCGGCACTTACTACTGCGATGATGAGGTCGTGTATACCGCTACTCCTGATGAGCATTCCGTCTTTATAGGGTGGAGTACGGGTGTGACTGATCCTTCCGGTTCGCTCACAATAGATTCCGATAGTCCTGAGACCATCGTCATCATTGCCAATTTCGAACGGAAGAAATATGAAGTCAATGCAGTTCCTTCCGATCAGGAGCAAGGTTCAACAACCGGTTCGGGTATCTACCCGTATGATGATTATGCGCCTCTCACTGCAACTGCCAATGAGGGTTACGAGTTCATCGGTTGGTCGGATGGTGAGCAGAATCCCAACTACAACCTGCATGTGGAATCGGATACTACGGTTACCGCTCTCTTCCGTGCTATTCCGTTTACGATATATGTGGTTTATGATGATACGGTTTGCGCGGGTGAGGATTATGTTTTGCCTTCAGGCAGAATCATACCTTATGACAAGGCAACAGGGTTATATGTAGATTCTACAGATTTCGAATATGAACCTGATGTATGGTGCAAGCGTATCTTTACAGTCACTCTGCATTCTGCTGCCGATACACCAAAACCTGTCATAGTAACGATGCCTAACGCTCAAGTGGGAGAACCGCTTGATGATGCTGCTGCGGTTGAGGATATCCTTGCGGATCTGGCAACCCGCTCAAGTTCTCTCTCTCCATCTGTTATGGGTTATTATTGGGAGATCTATTATGATCCTATAGGAGACTACTATCAATATGATGGAAATGCTATTCCTGCTGTCGATACGCTTACTATCCGATTCTCGGTTGAAACAAAGTGCGGAATTCAGACTTCGGAACCTGTGCGCATTCCGGTCTTGGAAGAGTACGTCAATCCATTTGATGACTGCATTTCAGTAGTATATATGACAGTAGATAAGGATTCTACCTTGTTTGCAATTGACACGAAGCGTATGTTCCATCTGGGATACAGGTTCGCAGAGGAGGATGTAGAATGGTATAAGATGGTCGAAGATTTGGATGATCCGTTGGAAGAACCTGTTGATGACTGGTTTGTTACAACCGGTTTCAGTCTGCCTCTCGTAAAGATGGCGCTCTCTTCCGGATATTATTATGCTCGCATCAACTTGCCCGAACAAACCGCTTTGATGCCATGTGAACCGGTATTGCTTTCAGATGTATTGCGTTATGTCTCTTATGCTTCAGACGATTTTCTGCTTGTTCCCAATTATGTAAAAACCGGCGAAATAGTCACTTTGATTGGTTTGAAGGAAACCGATGTAGCAAAGATAAGAATCTATAATGCTTCTGGAGCAAAACTGCTTGACACAGAAGTTTCCGGAGTAACCAGTTTCGATTATATGCCTGACGGAAGTGCAGGAGTCTATCTGTTGCGTGTTCAAACGCAAGACAGAAAGAAAACACTGAAGTTTATCGTGAATAAATAGTCGGAAATAGAATCAAAGGCTTATAATGTCAAACACTTTGAGACCTTACAAACTTTTTGTTTTTCTTGCCTTCTTGGTCAATACTGCTTGTGCACAACGACATGTGCACCAACCTGCTATTGCAATGAATACGGTCGATTCGCTGATGCAAGAAGCAGTGAACAGTGGTTTGATACCCGGTGGAGTGGTGTGTGTGACGGATGCGGAGAAGATACTTTATCTAAATGCATATGGCAATCGACAAGTATTTCCCGATACTTTGCCGATGACAGAGCAGATCATATTCGACTTGGCATCGCTCTCCAAACCGACTTCAACAGCGATGTGCGTTTTCTCTCTCGTCAGAGAAGGCAAACTCTCGCTAACCGACTATGTTTCCGAGTATATTCCTCAGATACGCGATTCTTTCAATATCACTCATCTCCTCACTCATACTTCCGGTTTGCCTCCCTACCTGAATGTTAAGCGTTTGGTAGAGCATTATGGAGATGGCACTGCAGAGAATCTTCTGGATAGTATAAGCAAGTGCCCGCGAATGGCGAAACCCGGGGAAAAATGCAGATACTCATGTCTGAATTTTATTCTTCTTCAGCATGTGGTTCAGAATATAGAAGGAAAGCCGCTGTATGAAGTGGCTCGTGAGAGAGTGTTTGAACCCCTCGGAATGACTCACACATTCTATCTCCCTAATTCAATATCTTTATCTACAAATAAGTCCTCTCCTTTTGGAGTAGGTTTGGATAGAGAACTATTGCCTCTCGTCGCTCCTACGGAATATATCCCGGTTGAGAATGCTGATTCTGTACTCCTTCATGGTATAGTTCATGATCCTCTTGCTCGCGTGATGAATCATGGCAATTCGGGGAATGCAGGAGTGTTCTCTTGTGCAGAGGATCTGGCATTGCTTGGTCAGTATCTGCTTCAGAATAAGAACGACAAGTATATAAAGGAGATGACATCGATGCCTGATTCTCTCAGTTTCTCCGGAAGAACATTGGGGTGGGGACATAACGATTCGATAACTTCATATACGGGTACACTGTTTGGTCCAAACACCTATTGTCACACCGGATACACAGGTACTTCGATGATTGTTGACCCGGATGAAGAACTATGTCTGATTATCCTCACCAATCGTGTCCACCCGAAGGACAAAGGCAATCTGAATCCACTTCGAGGCGCAGTTGCAGATGCAGTCTATCGCAGGTTTATACTTAAAGAGGATACGAAAGAATAGCAGAATTGATTTGAAAAACCGTTTTTTAGGGAAAAATAAAGATAAGGAAAGCACTTCTCTCTGAGAGGTGCTTCTTTGTATTTGTTTTGAGATTGTGAAATTTGACAATATGATATGAAAAATAGGGTATATGCTTGCAAAATGTCAGAATAGGTGAGATGGCTAACACTCGGCTTGGAGGTGTTAATATTTGAGTAATCCGTCGGCTTTCATTTTGTAAGGTAAGAGCGTTTTTTTGTTTACAAAATGATTTTTCCTCTTGTGCGTTTGATATAAATTTCGTATCTTTGCGGTTGCAATTCCGAATGAGATCATGCACATAGCGATAGCAGGAAATATTGGAGCAGGTAAAACTACGCTGACGCGAATGCTGGCGCAGCACTACCATTGGGAGGCTCGCTATGAACCCGTCATACAGAATCCTTATTTGGAGGATTACTATGCCGATATCCGCCGATGGTCGTTTGCGCTTGAGGTGTTTTTCCTCAAACAACGATTCAAAGATGTGCTTGAGATAGCCAAATGTGACCATACTGTTATTCAGGATCGCTCTATCTTCGAAGGAGTATATGTGTTCGTGGAGAACAACTATCGGCAAGGAAACCTCTCCGATCGCGACTTCCAGACTTATATGGAATTGTTCCAGCTGATGACTCGTGTGACCAAAACTCCCGACCTGATGATATATCTTCGCAAGTCAGTACCTGTATTGGTTTCGCAAATTCAGAAGCGCGGACGCGAATACGAGCAGCAGATGCAACTCGATTATCTGAAAGGTTTGAATGAGAGATACGACGATTTTATTTTCAACAAGTATAAAGGAAAAGTGCTCGTTATTGATAGCGATGAGATGGATTTCGAGCACAATCCCCAGGACTTTTCGGGAATAATCAACCGCATTGATGCCGAGTTGTTCGGACTCTTTAGTGAAGAATCTATCCCCGAATCTCCGAATAAAGAAGCGAGCGAAGTGGAACTGAATTAACTGTTTCAAACGATATTAACGATTCTAAACAATATACCATGCACATAGCAATAGCAGGAAACATCGGATGCGGCAAGACCACACTTACCAATATGCTTGCCAAACATTATGGTTGGACTCCAAGATTCGAATCGGTTGAGTATAACCCTTATCTGGAAGATTTCTATGCCGACATGTCACGTTGGTCCTTTAATCTGCAAATCTACTTTTTGAACAAACGATTTCAGGATGTAGTGGATATCAGTAAAACCAATGAGACCATCATTCAGGACCGTACTATCTATGAAGATGCACGCATTTTCGCGCCCAATCTCTACGAGCAAGGCAATATGTCGGAACGCGATTTCAATAACTACTGCGATCTTTTCGACCTGATGATGTCGCTCGTCAAGATGCCTGATCTTCTTATTTATATAAGGTCCAGTATCCCGAATCTCGTAGCGCAGATTCAGAAACGCGGTCGCGAATACGAAGCTTCTATGCGTATAGATTATCTGCAGGGATTGAACGACAAGTATGAGAAATGGATCTCCGAATACAAAGGAAAACTTCTGATTATTGATGGAGATCACGTGAAGTTTGCCGATAACCCCGAAGATTTCCGCAGTATCACAGATCGTATAGATGCAGAACTCTATGGTCTCTTCCCGTTCGAGGGCGAAAGTGGAGTAGGAAAGGAAGTGTAATGATCGACAAATTTCTGGAGTATATCACAATAGAGCGGAAATATTCCGCTCTTACTGCTTCTGCATACAAACGCGATTTGTATGAGTTATGCAGTTTCCTCGATACTACTCCGGAAGATTTTTCTCCAAAGCAGACTACGGAAGACGATATCAAAAGTTTCCTTATTGCCCAACTAGACAAAGGCGCTTCAGCAAGAAGCGTTAAACGAAAACTTTCCGCTTTTCGTTCGTTCTGGAAGTTTCTCCTGGGAATCGGATATACAGATGTCGATATTACTGCAAGAATCATCTCTCCCAAGACCGACCGACCATTGCCTGTTTTTTATAAGGAATCGGAGATGGAAAGAGCCACAGCGCAGGAAGATTCTGATGATGATTTCTCATCGGTTCGCAATTCGTTGATCATTGAATTGTTGTATCAAACCGGAATGCGTAGAGCGGAGCTCCTTGCCTTGAAAGACAAAGATATCGATTCGTATATGAAGCAGATTCGTGTTCTTGGCAAAAGAAACAAAGAGCGCATGATTCCTGTTTCGGATGATTTGCTTGGTATGATTCAGCGTTATCAGGAATATCGTGATGCTCTTCCCGAGATACATGATACACAACTGCTTCTGCTTAGCGACAAAGGCAAACCGCTTTCCAAAACAGCATTGTATGGAATAGTGCATAATCGTATGAGTGAGGTTTCTACCCTCAAAAAACAGTCACCTCACGTGCTAAGACATACTTTCGCAACAACCATGCTCGACAATGGAGCTGATATCAATACCATCAAAACGATAATGGGACATGCCAGTCTTGCCGCTACACAGATTTATACACACACCACTTTCGAACAAATAAAAGCAGAATACAAAAGAGCTCATCCGCGAGCAAAAAGAAAATAAGGATTATGTAAAAAATGTTTTTTACACCTTATTATATATAATATAGGTTGCAAATAAGCGGAAATATTCGTATCTTTGCAACCGCAAACAAGAAAAAGTAGAAATTTTTATACCATTATAGTAAAACACTTTATTAAAAAGGAGGTAAATATGAAACTGACCGTAAAAGCCGTTAACTTCGATATGGCGGAGAAACTAGAGAAGTACATCGACAAGAAAACCAAGAAATACGGCAAGATTCTGTATGAAAATGCCGAGATTGAAATTCGCATGAGTGTTGTTAAACCCGAAACAGCTCTCAACAAGGAAACCAAGATACGGATTTTGGGTATGGGACCTGAACTTTTCGCTTCTGGAGTATACGATACATTCGAGCAGGGAATCGACAAAGGTTTGGATGCAATTAACACTCAATTGGAGAGAGTTAAGGAGAAAAAGTGACAGAAAGAAACTTTTTTTTCAGAAATATTTTGTCATGTCAAAAATTTGCTGTACTTTTGCACCGCTTTTTCGGCGAAGTGCTCAAAGTGCAGCATTTTTTGGCGAAAAATGCCTCTTTAGCTCAGTTGGCCAGAGCACGTGATTTGTAATCTCGGGGTCGTTGGTTCGAATCCGACAAGAGGCTCGAAAAGTGGACATTGAATAATTGTTTTACTATACCGACAAGAAGTTGCTTCGAGTCGGGAAGGAGAAAGTGCTGCCGCTTAACGCGAATGCGGTATAAGTATGGCAAGTTGCTTTCGACCAAGGGCGTGTTCCAGAGTGGCCAAATGGGGCAGACTGTAAATCTGCTGCGTAATCGCTTCGGTGGTTCGAATCCATCCGCGCCCACACAGGAGGTTTGAATTATATATAATTCGAAGATCTCTTCAAGCTTGGTTTTATGCGGAAATAGCTCAGTCGATAGAGCACTAGCCTTCCAAGCTGGGGGTCGCGGGTTTGAGCCCCGTTTTCCGCTCAAAGTCGCGAGCAAGTGAGAGCAGTAAGTGAGTTTAACTGCCGAAC
>JAEEGL012424953.1_pt1 | contig 21308 bp, 16 predicted proteins | sample 9134231 | NCBI WGS metagenome assembly JAEEGL01 (sample SAMN16246548, study PRJNA631951) | gut metagenome | biome: gut microbiome; feature: rumen; material: fiber-attached | host: Bos | place: Iran: Karaj | collected 2018-10
AGACCCTGCTTGGCGTGACCGGATCGGGAAAAACTTTTACGATGGCGAATGTGATCGCGGCTCTGAACAAGCCGACCCTGATCATCGCGCACAACAAGACGCTCGCGGGACAGCTGTACTCGGAGATGAAGGAATTCTTCCCGAATAATGCCGTGGAGTATTTTGTATCCTACTACGACTATTACCAGCCGGAAGCCTATGTGCCCTCGACGGATACTTATATTGAAAAGGATTCTTCGGTCAATGATGAGATCGATAAGTTGCGTCTGTCGGCCACCGCTTCGCTGTCAGAGCGAAGAGACGTGGTGGTCGTGGCATCGGTATCTTGTATCTACGGTCTTGGCAGCCCGCAGGACTATCTGGACATGATCGTATCCCTTCGTCCGGGGATGCAGAAGGACCGGGATGAAGTGGTGCGGGAGCTGATCAATATCAATTACGAGCGCAACCAGATGGATTTCGGCCGTGGCAAATTCCGGGTGCTCGGGGATGTGATCGAACTGTTTCCTGCCTGGGATTCAGATCGGGCTGTGCGGATCGAGTTCTTCGGGGATGAGATCGATCGGATCACGGAGATCGATGCACTGACCGGCGAGAAGAAGGCACTCATGAGCCACTTTGCTGTATTTCCGGCTTCGCATTACGTTATCGCGCCGGAGAAGATCAACCACGCATGCGAGACGATCGAAGCGGAACTGGTTGATCGCGTCAAGTTTTTTAAAGGGGAAGACAAGCTGCTTGAGGCGCAGCGGATCTCGGAGCGGACCTATTTTGACATTGAAATGCTTAAAGAGACCGGCTTCTGTTCCGGGATCGAGAACTATTCCAGGCATCTCTACGGGCTTGCGCCCGGTGCCACGCCTTATACCCTGATGAACTATTTTCCCGATGATTATCTGATCATCATCGACGAGTCTCATATGACGATTCCGCAGATCCGTGGCATGTTTAACGGGGACCAGGCGAGAAAGACAACCCTGATCGATTATGGCTTCCGTCTGCCCTCCGCCAAGGACAACCGACCCTTGAACTTTGCTGAATTTGAGGGTAAAATAGACCAGATGATGTTTGTCTCCGCAACCCCTGCGGACTATGAGGCGGAACATGAGCTTCTGCGTGTGGAACAGATCATCCGCCCGACCGGATTGCTCGATCCCGAAGTAGTCGTGAAGCCGACACAGGGACAGATCGATGACCTGATCTCTGAGATTCGGAAAGAAACGGACAAACATAACAAGGTTTTGGTCACGACACTGACCAAACGGATGGCCGAGGACCTGACCGAATATATGCGGGAAGTCGGGATCCGTGTCAAATATCTGCATTCCGATGTGGATACGCTTGAACGGGCAGAGATCATCCGCGATATGCGGTTGGATGTATTCGATGTTCTGGTCGGGATCAACCTGTTAAGAGAGGGTCTGGACATTCCGGAAATCTCTCTGGTTGCGATTCTGGATGCCGACAAGGAAGGGTTCCTAAGGTCTGAAACCTCGCTGGTGCAGACGATCGGCAGAGCCGCGCGTAATGTGGACGGACACGTGATCATGTATGCGGATACCATGACGGATTCCATGCGTAATGCGATCTCTGAAACAAACCGTCGCCGCATGATCCAGCAGAAATATAATGAAGAGCACGGCATCACACCGACGTCGATCCGTAAAGCGGTCCGCGATCTGATCAGTATCTCCAAAGAGATCGCCAAAGAGGAAATGCGCTTCGAAAAAGATCCGGAATCCATGGATGCGAAGGAACTTGAGAAGCTGATCGCACAGGTGAAGAAGAAGATGCAGCAGGCTGCCGCGGATCTTGATTTTGAATCGGCAGCAGAGCTTCGCGATAAGATGTTATCACTGCGTAAGCAGTTGGAGGATATGAAGTGAGCAAGATTTCCATCGTTGTACCGACTTATAACGAGAAAGAGAATGTGGGAAATCTGGTCAATCAGATCGATTATGCTTTAAGAGGCATTCCTTATGAAGTGATCTTTGTGGACGACTCCACGGATGAAACACCCGATGCGATCCGGAAAGTGATGGAAGAAAATGCCAACGTCCGGATGGAACACCGCACAAAGGAAAAAGGACTTGCCACGGCAGTTCTGAAGGGCTTTTCGCTTGCAAACGGAGATTATATCGCTGTCATGGATGCGGATCTGCAGCATCCGCCGGCGATTTTGCGCTCCATGTATGCGGTGCTGGAAAGCGGCGCAGATTTCTGTGTACCGAGCCGCTTTATTCCCGGCGGATCGGACGGAGGCCTCGGCCCCTACCGGAAACTGGTATCGGGCGTTGCCAGATATATCGGTAAGATCCTGTTGCCCTGTTTAAGAAAGATCACTGACCCGACCAGCGGGTTGTTTATGTTCAGAAAAGCCGTGATCGACGGTGCAGATATGCGTCCGATCGGCTGGAAGATATTGGTTGAGGTGCTTGCAACGGGAACCTACCGGACCGTGGTGGAGATCCCGTATAAGTTCCAGGCGCGTCCCGCGGGCGAATCAAAACTGTCTTCGAAGGTTACCATGGAATATCTGATGCAGATCAAGGACCTGATGAAGCGCGGGAAAAAACAAAAAGGAATGAAAGTCATACGTTGGTCTTACGAGAAGATGAAGGCCGCCGAGAAACAATATGGTATTTAGTTCGCTTGTTTTCTTATGCATATTTCTGCCGGTCATGGTGATCGGATATTATGTGCTTCCTAAGAGGATCAAGAATCTGTTTCTTCTCTTGGGAAGTCTGTTTTTCTATGCCTGGGGAGAACCCGTCTATATCTTCCTGATGCTTGCTTCCGTGATCGGAAACTATGCATTCGGCATGCTGATCTATGCGGCATCGCGCAGTGAAGAAAAGAAAGGCCTCGCTTCCACAGTGGCCGGCGAGACCGGAAGATCTCTAAGGCGTAAGCTGATGCTGATCCTGGCGGTCGTGTTCGACCTTGGGATCCTCATCTATTTTAAGTATTTTACGCTTCTGGCGCAGACCGTGGATGACCTGTTTCATGCGGGTCTTACGATCCCGGAGATCGCACTGCCGATCGGCATTTCTTTCTACACGTTCCAGGGCTTGTCCTACGTGATCGATGTTTATCGTATGGAAGGAAAACTGAATGAAGATGGCAGCAGGGAGAGCCTGGTACAGAAGAATTTTATCAACTTGGCGCTCTATATTTCCATGTTCCCGCAGCTGATCGCAGGCCCGATCGTCCGCTATACGGACATTAAAAACTTCCTGAAAGAAAGAAAAGTCACAACGGATGATTTTAGTAAAGGCGTTGAGCGCTTCATCATCGGTCTTGCCAAGAAGGTGCTGCTTGCCAACACGATCGGGGAAGTGGCTGATAAGATCTTTGCCGGCGAGGCGGCCTATATGGGAACTGCTGTTGCATGGGTCGGCGCCCTGTGTTATACCCTGCAGATCTTCTATGATTTTGCGGGCTACTCGGACATGGCGATCGGACTTGGCAGGATCTTCGGTTTTCATTTCATGGAGAACTTTAATTATCCATATATTTCAAAATCGATCACGGAGTTTTGGAGAAGATGGCACATTTCCTTATCGACGTGGTTCAGAGATTATCTGTATATCCCGCTTGGCGGTAACCGGAAGGGAAATGTCTATATTCATCTGCTGATCGTATTTCTGGCAACGGGTATCTGGCACGGAGCGGCCTGGGGCTATCTTGTCTGGGGCTTATGGCACGGCCTGTTCATGCTGATCGAGCGCGTGGGCAGAAAGAAAGGCATTACCGTGAAAGTGCCTGGATTTATCAAATGGCTTTATACAATGTTGGTTGTGATGTTCGGCTGGGTATTGTTCAAGCTGGAAGAGCTGCCCGCGGCGATCGAATATATCGGGAAGATGCTGCATATCGGCGTCGGTTCCTATACGGATTTCAGTGCCAGATATTATCTGGATAACCGTACGATCTTCTTCCTGGTCATCGCGGTGCTTGCGGCAATCCCCTGGGCGGAAGTGCTCCCGCGGCGTCTTGGTTGCAGGGTATCGGAGATCGCTCTGGCACAGCCAGCAAGCGTGACCTGCATCATCAAACGCATCCTGCTTTTGCTGCTGCTTGTATGTTGCCTGTTGTTCATCGTAAACAGTACTTATAATCCGTTTATCTACTTTAGATTCTGATCATGAAAAACAAGGTCCTAAACATCGTATTCATCGTGCTGTTCATGGCGATCCTGATCGTTCCCATGATCTTCCTGAATACGAAGGAAAACCAAATATCGGAGATCGACAACAAAAGCCTGACCGAGTGGCCGGGCTTTCAGTGGAACCTGTCTTCCAGAGAAGAGATCGAGAACTATTTAAGTGACCGGATCGGCTTCCGCGAAGAGGCGATCGAAGCCTACATCGAGCTCAACGATAAGCTGTTCTATGTCATGGTTCATCCGCTGTTCATGTACGGTGAGGAAGGGCATATCTACTTTAAGGAGCCGTCCTATATCGCGGGATACCAGCGCCTGAACACGGATACGGAATATCTGGATTCCATGGTCACTTTTTTGGAACAGACCAAGGACTACCTGGATTCCAAGAACATCCCGTTTATCTATTACCTGTGTCCGGATAAAAAAACGATCTATCCGGAGTACTTCCCGAAGAGCATCCATGTGAAAACGGATAACGAGAGCGTGGTCGATCATTTGCGTACGAAACTATCCGAAACGGATGTGGACTATATCATTCCGACGGAAGAACTGACGGAAGCCAAGAAAGAGAAGATCGTATATAACAAGAAATATGATGCGACACATTGGAATGAATTCGGTGCCTTTGTCGGTCATAAACTGATCGATGACAAGATGCGGAAGTGGTTTGACGATATTCCGCCGCTTACGGAGGATGATTATAACTTAACGTATGCGACAATGGAAACATTGGATGTGGCGAAATACCCGATCAATGAAGAGGTGCCGCTTTATACGCTCAAGGAAGATCATGCCGGGGATGCTTCGGCTTATCTGGAACCCTACTTAAGATGTACGACGACGAATTTCTATTCGCATTACATCAATCCGGACTGTGAAAATAACCGGACGCTCCTGGTGTTTACGGACAGTTATTTCGCAAATTATGTGTGGTTTTATACCAACCGCTTCAAGGAAGTCTACTTTATCCACAGGCAGAATTATGACTATCTGCAATACATGGTCAACTTAACGTTCCCCGATGTGGTGATCTTTGAGACCGCAGAGCGTTCGATCATGGGAGAGATGGTAACCACAACCGATTTCACCGACTATTACTATGAACCGCCTTATCCGGGAACGGCGGAACTGAAAGAAACAGAAGATATCAGCTATCTGGTCACGTCCACGGTTGGCGTGAGAAGGGATAAGACCACGCTGTATCTGAATCCGGAGATCGGGGAAAACATTATTTCCCTAAGCGGCAGGATCAAAAAGACGGATCCCGATAAAACGTACAATATTTACGCACATGTGGCGGAACAATACCTGGAGGCGGATTACTGTGCGCTTCATCGGATGGCGGAATTTGATCATTTGGACGAATTTTCGTTCAGCGTACAGAGACGTTATATGGCACAGGGTCCGATCGAGCTGATCGCCGTTGATGCCGACACGGGAGAGCAGTTTTTGCTTACAACGTTTGAGGTTGTATATGGGCAATGAGAAAAAATACATTCGGATCCGCGGAGCGAATGAGCACAATCTGAAAAATATCACGATCGATATTCCAAGAGACCAGCTGGTCGTTTTAACCGGCTTAAGCGGTTCCGGAAAATCGAGTCTGGCATTTGATACGATCTACGCAGAAGGACAGAGACGCTATATGGAGTCGCTGTCCTCTTATGCGAGACAGTTTTTGGGACAGATGGAAAAACCGGAGGTGGAAAGTATCGAAGGACTGCCGCCGGCCATCTCTATCGACCAAAAGTCGACAAACAGGAATCCGCGTTCCACGGTCGGAACGGTTACGGAGATCTACGACTATCTGCGTCTGCTTTATGCCAGGATCGGTACGCCGCACTGTCCAAACTGCGGCAAGGAGATCGCCAAGCAAACGGTTGATCAGATGGTGGATACGGTCTTAAAGCTTCCGGAGGGAACCAAAATTCAGCTGTTGGCGCCGATCGTACGCGGCAAAAAGGGCCGGCACGAGAAAGTGCTGGACCGTGCAAAAAAGAGCGGTTATGTCCGTGTCCGCGTGGACGGCAATCTGTATGAACTTTCCGAAGAGATCGTTCTGGATAAAAACATCAAGCATGATATCGAGATCATTGTCGACAGACTGGTCGTAAAGGAGGGAATCGAAAAACGATTAACGGATTCCCTGGAAACGGTCATGGAACTGACCGACGGTCTAGTATATGTGGATGTGATCGACGGCGAGCAGCTGACGTTCTCCCAGAGCTTCTCCTGCCCGGATTGCGGGATCAGTATTGATGAGATCGAACCCAGAAGTTTTTCGTTCAACAACCCGTTCGGTGCCTGCCCTGTGTGCGCGGGTCTCGGATACAAAATGGAATTTGATATGGAGCTGATCGTTCCGGATCCCTCCTTAAGCATTATGGAAGGTGCGATCACGGTGCCCGGCTGGCAGTCCTGTCCGGATCCTTCCAGTTTTACCTATGCGGTGTTAAAAGCACTGACCGAAGAATATCATTTTGATCTCAATACGCCTTTTGAAGACTATCCGCCTGATATTTATCATGTACTCGCCTACGGAACGGACGGTCATGAGATCAAAGTGCATTACAAGGGTATGCGTGGCGTGGGCGTATACGACATTGCTTTTGAAGGGATCCTTAAGAATGTGGAACGCAGATACAGAGAAACGGGATCCGAGAGTTCCAAAGCGGAGTATGAAAGTTTCATGCGCATCACGCCCTGTAACGAATGCGGCGGCATGCGTTTAAAAAAGGGTGCATTGGCAGTTACGGTCGGCGATAAGAACATCTATGAACTGACCACCATGTCCGTTAAGGATATGCTGAATACGGTCAACGCCATTTCCTTTACAAAGCAGCAGCTGCTGATCGGGCATCAGATCCTAAAAGAGATCAAAGCAAGACTGGGATTTCTGATTCAGGTAGGGCTCGATTACTTAACGCTTGCAAGAGCGACCGGATCGCTCTCCGGCGGAGAGGCGCAGCGGATAAGGCTGGCTACCCAGATCGGTTCGGGGCTTGTCGGTGTTGCCTACATCCTGGATGAACCGAGTATCGGGCTGCATCAGAGAGACAATGAAAAGCTCCTCTCTGCGCTTAAGGATCTGCGCGATCTCGGGAATACCCTGATCGTTGTGGAGCATGATGAGGATACCATGCGTGCGGCGGATTTTGTTGTGGACATCGGCCCGGGAGCAGGGGAACACGGCGGGGAGATCATCGCTTCCGGTACCATTGAGGACATCATTGCCGCAAAAGATTCCGTCACCGGAAAATATCTAAGCGGTGAACTGAAGATCCCGGTTCCGAAAAAACGGCGCAAACCGACCGGATATCTGGAGGTTAAGGGCGCTGCCGAAAACAACCTGAAAAATATCGATGTGCGTTTCCCTCTGGGCGTGTTTACCTGTGTAACGGGTGTGTCGGGATCCGGAAAATCGTCCCTGGTAAATGAGATCCTGCATAAAAAACTTGCAAAGGTACTAAACCGTGCCCATACGATCCCCGGAAAACATAAAGAGATCACGGGCATTGAACAGCTCGACAAGATCATCTGCATCGACCAGTCACCGATCGGCAGAACGCCAAGGTCGAATCCGGCAACCTATACCGGTTTGTTTGACCAGATCCGAGATCTGTTTGCATCCACGACGGATGCCAAAGAGCGCGGATACAGCAAGGGACGGTTCAGCTTCAACGTCAAAGGCGGACGTTGTGAAGCCTGCTCGGGCGACGGGATCATCAAGATCGAAATGCATTTCCTGCCGGATGTCTATGTTCCCTGTGAAGTCTGTCACGGAAAACGGTATAACCGGGAGACGCTTGAAGTAAGATATAAAGGGAAAAATATCTATGATGTTTTGAATATGACCGTTGAGGAGGCACTGCATTTCTTTGAGCATCTGCCGTCCATCCGCAGAAAGATCGAAACGCTCTACGATGTGGGGCTTTCCTATATCCGGCTTGGCCAGCCTTCCACAACGCTTTCCGGCGGTGAGGCGCAGAGAGTAAAGCTTGCCACGGAGCTGAGCAGACGCAGCACCGGGAAAACGATCTATGTTCTGGATGAACCTACGACCGGCCTGCATTTTGCGGATGTGCACAAGCTTGTTGATATCCTGCAGAAACTGACCGAGGGCGGCAATACGGTGATCGTGATCGAACATAACCTTGATGTGATCAAGACAGCGGATTATATTATAGATATGGGACCCGAAGGCGGTGACGGCGGCGGGACGGTAGTCGCGCAGGGTACACCGGAACAGGTCGCAAAGAACAAGAAGTCCTATACGGGTGATTTTATCAGGCAAATGCTTGTGTAATACAGTGGAGGTAGAAACATGAAAAAAGGATTGCTGATCGCACTGGTTGCAGTGATCGTGACTGTCGGAATCGGTGCCGGCGGCGTTGCCGCTTTTCTGATACATCATAAAAATGCGGAAAAACGCGCCGATTCAAAAAAGAATGACATAACCGAAGAACAGTCGGAGGATATGCAGAATGCATCGGCGCCTCCTTCGATCAACCGTCCCCGCTTTCTGGAAGCGGAGGAGTCGACGATCAGTTATACGCCGAGTGTGGCACCGTATCAGACGGATGCGCAGTTGTCGAATGTTATCAATAAAGACTATGTCTATATGCAGGATGAGCAGCTCGAAAAGCTGGCAAAGAATAATTTTGTGGTTACGGGCGGTCGGATGAGTGAGTTCTTCGAAACGTACGAAGATAACCGGTATTTCCAGTTCCCGAACTTTGTCACAACGGACTCCATGATGCATACATATCATCTCTTCTTTGCCATGCTGCAGAAAAAGACAGAGAAAAACGCGCTCTCCGATCAGGTAACAAAGATGGGACAGGCGATGCTTGATCAAAGCCGGGAGCAGTACGACGCGCTCAAAGGAAGTGAGTGGGAGGACGCAGCGCTTTTAAACTATGCGTTCTTCACGGTCGGAACGATGCTTTCCGATCCTTCCGTCAAAGCGGATGCGCCGGTTGCAGAGCTTGTGAACGCGGAGCTTTCCCTGATCAAAGCCGGGGAGGGCGTCAGCGCATCGCCGTTATTTAACGGGGAATATGAGGATTATTCCCAATACAAACCCAGAGGATATTACGAAGGGGATGAACAGCTGGAACGCTATTTCCGCACGATGATGTGGTATGGTCGCCGGAATTTCTCACAGGAATCCGAACTGCTTGATCGAAGCGCTCTGCTGATGACGCTGGCACTCAAGGACAGTGCGCTTTCCGAATGGGAGGCGGTATATTCCGTCACCTCATTCTTTGCCGGTGCAAGCGATGACAGCGGATACTATGAATATATGCCGATCATTGAGAAAGCTTACGGCGGGAACGTATCGGTTTCTGACCTTGCAGGCGCTGAGCAGGCATTTAAACAGTATCATAAGATGACGGGTGCGCTTGAGCCGCCCAAGATCAATTCGGTTCCGTTTGACGATGATGATGGAGAAACCGATAAAACGGAGCGGGCCAAAGGATATCGTTTCATGGGCCAGCGCTTCAGTCTGGATGAGGCGATCTTTACGCAGTTAACCTACAGTAAAGTGAAAAAGAATCAGAACGAGGAACAGCGCATGCTTCCGGATGCCCTGGATGTTCCTGCCGCACTCGGATCGGAAATGGCATATGAGATCCTGAAAGAAAACGGTGAAACCAATTACCCGAATTACGATGAGCAGCTTGAGAAGGCAAAGGACGGGATCCTGTCCATGCCCGATCTTTGGACGGGCAGTCTGTATGCGGCCTGGATGAATACGCTGAATCCGTTGCTTACGGTGAAGGGAGAGGGCTATCCTTCCTTCATGACAAATGACGAGTGGACGAAGAAGAGCCTCGAGACATATCTTAGCAGCTGGACGGAACTGAAGCATGATACGGTCCTCTATTCAAAGCAGATGATGGCGGAGATGGGCGGCGGTGACATTGAGGTCATCGACGACAGGGGATATGTGGAACCGGAACCGGAACTGTATGATCATCTGCGCAAGCTGACGCTGGAGACAGCGAACGGGTTAAAGTACTACGGGCTGCTGGATAGCGCAGACGAAGAGGAATTAAAGAAACTGTCAGAACTGTCCGAATCGCTTTGCACGATCTCCGTAAAGGAACTGCAGAACGAGAAACTGACGGATGATGAATACGAACTGATCCGCGCTTACGGCGGAAACCTCGAGCACTTCTGGTCCGAAACGACGAAGGTGATGACCGGCAAGGAGGACAACAGCAGTGAAGAGTATCCGGCCGCGCTGGTTGTGGATGTGGCAACGGATCCGAACGGCGTGGTACTGGAAGAAGCGATCGGCGGCTTAAGTGAGATCTACGTGATCGTTCCCGTGGACGGGAAGCTGCGTGTGGCATCGGGCGTTGTTTACAATTATTATCAGTTCACGCAGCCGATCGATCAGCGCTTAACGGACTCCGAATGGAGAACCATGGCGGGCATGGTCGTGGATGACAATTACGAACTCCATATGGATGAAAATCTGGATGATAAGAAACCGGATTGGACAAAGAGTTACCGGCAGGAATATGTGTATAACAACAACTGGTAGAAAACAGATCGGATTTCTTACGGCAGCTGTCGCGATCGCGACGGCTGCCTTCTTATTGTTCCTGTGGAAGGGCGCATTTCTGCCAAAAGAGATTTCCTGGGAAGCGGATTCTTTTGTATGGGAAGACTGCGAGGCAGAACTGAAAGACAGAACGTTTTCCCTGTATCAAAACGGCAGGAAGATCTGGTCATCAAAGTGGGACTGGAGCATACAGAGCTGTGCGACGGCGGACCTTGACGGGGACGGTGTGCAGGAATTGCTGCTTTTGGTATGGAAAAGAGGCAGCTACGGAGATCATATGCCGTTCTGGGTAAAACGCAATGATCATGATCTTCAACAGCATATCTTTATCTACAGGCGGGATCGGGAACGGGACTTAGGGATCCGGCCGGCCTGGATGTCTTCTGCGGTCGGATTTGATATTTCCGGCATGTATACGGATGCAAATAAAGTGGCCATCGAGAAAGCGGACGGGTCCTTCAGCCTCTGGCAGTGGGAAAACTTCGGCTTAAAGCTGCTTGATGAGGAAGCGGACAGCGTGCATGTGCTTGCCCTGGGGGATCAGATCCTGCATGCATCCCTGATCGCACCGGGCATGCGTAGCGGCGATTATTCCTACATGTATGCGGATATCAGGGATGTGGTTCAAAGTGCGGAGCTTGCGAGCCTGAACCAGGAAACGCCGCTCGTAAAGGATCCGGCATTGATATCCGATTACCCGCGGTTCGGCTCGCCCATAGAGACGGCAGGAGCCGTGGCAGATCTTGGGATCGACGTGGTCTCAACAGCGAACAATCATGCACTGGATCAGGGCATGTACGGGATTGATACAACGATCGATGCATACGGACCTTATGGGATCATGCCGGTCGGAACCCATGCTTCCGATGATCCGGCTTCAGACCCTGCCGATGCGGTCCGTTTTACGGAGATCAACGGGGTCCGGATAGCGCTGCTTTCTTTTACTTACGGAACAAACGGGATTACCGTAAAGAATGAACATGCGGTGGAACGGTTTGCGGATGAGGAGAGAATGAAACGCGCGATCGGTTATGCCGCCGAAAACGCGCATGCGGTCATTGTTTACGCACACTGGGGAACAGAGTATTCAAAAGAGATCGATGAAGAGCAGCAGAGGCTGACCGAACTGATGCTGCAGGAGGGTGTTGATGTCGTGATCGGAACGCATCCGCATGTCATGCAGCCGTATGAAGTCAGAGTCAGGGATGACGGACATAAGATGCTTGTTTTTTATTCCCTGGGGAATCTGATCAGTGCGCAGGAACCGGAAGATTGCAAACACGGTGGCGCGGCTTCGTTTGTGTTGATCAGGAGCGGCGCAGGAAGCGTCTGCATCGCAAGGCCCGAAATGCTAAAACTTTGTACGCAGGGCCGGAGTGTTCATTGGGAGTAAAGCCCGGTTTTATAAAAAAATGAAAAAGAGGTCTAAAGATTCCGGATGATCTGCCGATATTTATAGTAAGCGCAGGTAAACGGATATACCTGTAATGAAAGCTGCAGGGAAGCAGGAAAGTCTTCCCTGCGCTTTTTTTGCTCCTTTTGCATAAACCCTTTGAAATGGTATACGTTATGCGATATAATATATTTCGTATAATTATGTTTAGAAAACCATTGAAAGGGGATTTTGGTCGTTATGGTTTATACCGATATAGGAATTGACCTCGGAACCGCGAGTGTTCTGGTATTTATCCGGGGTAAGGGGGTTGTCCTCAAAGAACCCAGTGTCGTGGCGTTCGACCGGGACACCAACAGGATCAAGGCAATCGGAGAGGAAGCCAGACTGATGCTCGGGCGTACACCCGGAAACATCGTGGCGGTAAGACCGTTGAGACAGGGTGTTGTTTCGGACTATACGGTTACCGAGAAAATGCTGAAGTACTTCATTCAGAAGGCGATCGGCAAGAAGAGTTTCCGGAAACCGCGTATCAGTGTCTGTGTACCGAGCGGCGTTACGGAAGTTGAGAAGAAGGCGGTTGAGGACGCGACTTATGCAGCCGGAGCCAGAGAGGTTGCGATCATCGAAGAACCGATCGCGGCAGCGATCGGAGCGGGAATCGACATCAGCAAACCCTGCGGGAACATGATCGTGGATATCGGCGGCGGCACATCGGATATCGCAGTAATCTCCTTAGGCGGTACGGTTGTCAGTACTTCCATCAAGATCGCCGGGGATGATTTTGACGAAGCGATCGTCAGATACATGAGAAAGAAACATAACCTGCTGATCGGTGAAAGAACGGCGGAGGATCTGAAGATCAAGATCGGTACCGCGTTCAAGAGACCGGAAGTGGATTATCTGGATGTCAGGGGCAGAAACCTGGTAACGGGTCTGCCGAGAACCGTAAAAGTATCCAGCGAGGAAACGGAAGAAGCTTTGCGAGAGACCACATCACAGGTCGTGGAAGCGATCCATTCGGTGCTGGAGAGAACGCCTCCCGAACTTGCGGCGGATATTGCGGACAGGGGCATCGTGTTAACGGGCGGAGGGAGCCTGTTACGCGGACTGGAAGACCTGATCGCATACAAGACGGGTATCAACACCATGACGGCAGAGGATCCCATGACCGCGGTAGCGATCGGAACCGGCAAGTTCGTGGAATACCTGGCGGGTTATACGGAATCCAACATGGAATAACTGCATACAGAGAATAATAAGGGGTAAACATATGCTGAAAGGTTTATACACTGCTTATACCGGCATGATCAACGAACAGAACAGAGTGGATACGCTGTCCAACAATCTGGCCAATTCCGCGACGACCGGTTATAAGAAAGAGGGTACAACGGCACAGGCTTTTAAGGACGTTCTGGCATATAAGATCAAAGATACATCCGAACCGGGGATCGCAAGAAGGCTCGGGACCATGAACATGGGTGTGAAGATCGGCGAAAACTACGTGGATTATTCACAGGGACCGTTCCATGAGACGGGCAATGATTTCGACCTGGCACTTTCGGGACCGGGATTTTTCGCAATAGATTTCCTCGATAAAGAAGGCAACTGCATCACCAAATACACGAGAGACGGTTCCTTTACTTTGAACGTGGACGGTGCTTTGGTAAATAAAAACGGCGATTTCTTATTGAGCACCAACAACACGCACATCATCCTGGATCCGACGCAGGACTTCAGGGTGGACAGACAGGGTGTGATCTACCAGAATGACGTGGCAATGGCACAGATCCAGGTAACGGATTTTGAGGATTACGATTATCTGGAACGCTACGGAGAGAACTATTTCCAGCCCGTGGAAGGCGCTACGCCGATGGCGGCTACAGCGCAGGTTTACGGTGGCTATCTGGAGGCATCCAATGTACAGGTTGTCAGGGAAATGGTAGACCTGATCTCCTTTACAAGAGCGTATGAGTCGAACCAGAAGATCGTACAGGCTTATGACGAGACGCTCGGGAAAGCCGTAAATGATGTCGGTAAACTGTAATAAGCAGCAGATGTTTTAGAGTGTTTTTCAAAAAGGGAGAATAAAAATGGTAAGAGCATTATGGACAGCGGCTTCCGGTATGATCGGACAACAGAATAATGTTGATACGATCGCAAACAATCTGGCCAACGTGAACACAACGGCCTATAAAACGGAAGTAAACGAATTCAAATCACTTTTGTACCAGACCATTCAGTCCAAGACGACCAGTGCGAACGGTGAACAGAAACCGGTCGGCGCACAGATCGGTCTCGGTGTCAGAAACGCGGCGATCGTTTCGCAGTATACACAGGGCGCATTGCTTGATTCGGAATCCGATACGGCTTTCGCGATCAACGGGGAAGGCTTCTTCTCTGTAAGAGGCGAAGACGGAAAGGCCTATTACACCAGAAACGGTAACTTTGTTTTCGCACTGGGTACAGGCAACACAATGACACTTGCCAGCACGGACGGAAATCCGGTCTTAAATACCAACGGCGCGCCGATCACTCTTCCCGCAACCTATATGTCCAACCTGATCGAAGTGGATACGACCGGACAGTTATGGTATCCGGATGCCAATAACAATCTTCAGCAGATCGCAGGTATGAAGATCGGTGTATGGCAGTTCCAGAATCCGTCGGGCCTTGAGAAAAAAGGTGATACGCTTTACGAAGCGACGGCTGCTTCCGGCGCTGCAATGAACGAAGCAACGAATGCCAACTTAAAGAAGAGCGAGATCCGTCAGGGATATCTGGAAGGTTCCAACGTGCAGGTGGCGGATGAAATGGTAAACCTGATCATCGCACAGCGTGCGTATGAGATGAATTCCAAGGCAATCCAGGCGGCCGATACCATGATGCAGGAGGCCAACGAGCTCAGGAGGTAATGCGTAATGGATATTAATTCCCTGAACACCATGTATTCCGATTATCTGCAGAAGACCAATTCGGATACTTCCAATAAGATCTCACGTTTGTCAGAGGATTCCTTAAAGAACGCATCCGATGAAGAACTGATGGAGGCCTGTAAGCAGTTTGAGGCATATTTTATAGAGCAGATCTTCAAAAATGCACAGACAGCCATGGTTCCGCAGGAAGAGAGTACGGACGGCGCAACCAGGACGCTTCTTGACTTTTACAAGAGTTCCCTGAACACGGAATATGCCAAAATGGCATCCGACCAGCAGGAGAACGGTCTTGCACAAATGCTGTTTGAACAGATGAAGAGAAATTACGAGATATAACGTTTCATGGTAACACTTCACGGCTTTATCGAGCGAATCATTTTCCGGAATGATGAAAACGGATATACGGTATTGAATCTGGTTACTGACGCAGGCGAATGCACCTGCGTCGGTTTCTTTCGTTATGCGGATGAAGGGGAAAATGTCGCCCTGACGGGCGATTATACCGAACATGCCGTATACGGCCAGCAGTTTCAGGTCCAAAGCTATGAGATCACACCGCCGGAGGATAAGGTGTCGATGATCCGGTATCTTGGCAGCGGAGCGATCAAGGGGATCGGTGTCGCACTGGCCTCCCGGATCGTTGCGTATTTCGGAGAGGAGACTTTCCGCGTCATCGAAGAAGATCCGGAGCGGCTTTCGGAAGTGAAGGGGATCAGTGCCCAAAAGGCCCGGGAGATCGCCGTCCAGTTTATGGATAAGCAGGATATGCGCAAAGTCATGGTATTCCTGCAAAATTACGGCATTTCCGGTTCCCTTGCCATGAAGATCTATGACCGGTACGGGACCGGGATCAATGCGGTCATCAAGAACAATCCGTATCAGCTGGCAGACGATATTCACGGGATCGGCTTTAAGATCGCGGATGATATCGCACAAAAGGCGGGCTTTCGCACGGACTCGGAGTTTCGGATCAGAAGCGGGATCCTCTATGTCCTGCAGACTGCGATCGGAGAAGGGCACTGCTATCTGCCGCGGGAAGAGCTCTCAAAAAGAGCCGCGGAACTGTTACACGTTCCGTCCGATGCGGTCCGCGATGAGATCATGAATCTGACGATTGACGGGAAACTCTCGATCCGTGAAGCAAACGGGGAGAACAGGGTATATATCCGAAGCTTTTACCTGATGGAAAGTGCCTGTGCGGGAATGCTTAGGAGCCTTAACGTGACGGATGATATCCCCGATGAGACGGTCCGTCAAAAAGTCAGGAAGTATGCCAAAGGGATCGGGATCGATCCGGATGATCTGCAGGTGGATGCGGTCGTAAAAGCGATCCGGCACGGCGTGATGATCATGACCGGCGGACCGGGAACCGGGAAAACCACGACGATCAATATGATGATCCGCTATTTTGAAGCGGAGGGCCTTGATTTTTACCTTGCGGCACCCACCGGAAGAGCGGCAAAACGCATGAGCGAAGCCACCGGATATGATGCCGCAACGATCCAGCGGATCTTAAGGCTGAAACCTTCCGATACGGAAACGAACAGGCAGTTTATATTCGAGAAAAATGAAAACGATCCACTGGAAGCGGATGTGGTGATCATCGATGAAATGTCCATGGTGGATCTGCCTCTGTTTTACGCACTGTTAAAAGCACTGATCCCGGGGACGAGACTGATCATGGTCGGTGATACCAATCAGCTGCCGAGCGTCGGACCGGGTGCGGTGTTAAAAGACCTGATCGCATCCGAGTGCTTCTGTGTCGTGAAACTGAAAAAGATCTTCCGCCAGGAAGAACAGAGTGATATCGTTCTCAATGCCCACCGGATCAATGAAGGAAAACAGATCCAGCTGGACAACCAGAGCAGGGATTTCTTCTTCCTGGAAAGAGCGGATGTCAATCATATCATCAATAACACCATTACCCTGATAAAGGAAAAACTGCCGGACTATGTTGATGCCACGCCGTTTGATATCCAGGTGCTGACCCCGATGCGAAAGGGGCCGCTGGGCGTGGAATCCCTGAATCCGATCCTGCAGAAATACCTGAATCCGCCGGATCCCAAAAAAGCGGAGAAGGAATACGGGGATACCCTGTTCCGTGAAGGCGACAAAGTCATGCAGATCAAGAATAATTACCAGCTGGAGTGGGAGATCACGGACCGCTACGGCATCACGATCGACAAGGGAGAGGGTGTTTTCAACGGGGATCTCGGAACGATCAAAGAGATCAGCCCGTACATGGAATGGATGTGCGTCGAATATGAGGATAAGAAGGTGGTCAGATATCCGTTCTCGCAACTGGAAGAGCTGGAGCTGGCTTATGCCGTTACGATCCACAAGTCGCAGGGGAGTGAATATCCGGCGGTGATCATGCCGCTGCTTTCGGGCCCCAGAATGCTGTTTAACAGAAACCTGCTCTATACCGGCGTGACCAGGGCGAGACGCTGTGTCGTGATTTTGGGCAGCAGGGAGGTTGTGGCACAGATGATCGACAATGCCAACGAACAGAAACGTTATGCGGGGCTTGCCGATTGTATCAGAGAGCAAAATGACACGGGAGAGTTTTAGGGGATGACTTTACTGGATCTGCTGTTTCCGCCAAGATGTGTGGTCTGCGACGGGGTTTTACGGCCGGATGAACGGGGACTGTGCGCATCCTGTCAGAATTCCGTCCACTTGATCCGCGCACCGTATTGTATGAAATGCGGGAAAGAACTGCGCTTTGAGAAGGATGTTTTCTGCCGGGACTGCGAAAGGCGTGATCATGTATTTGACAGCGGCCGCTCCCTGTTTCTCTATAACGATGCCATGAAGAAGAGCATTTACCGGTTCAAGTATGACGGAAGAAAGGAATATGCCGCCTATTACGGGGAAAAGATGGCGCAGTGCCTGGGAGATTGGATCAGATCCGTCGCCCCTGATGCGATCATCCCCGTGCCGCTCCATGCAAAGCGGCTGAAAAAGCGCGGGTTTAACCAGGCGGAGCTGATTGCCGCTGTGCTGTCAAAGCACATCCGTATTCCCGTAAACAACAGGCTGCTGATCCGGTCTCACGAAACGGAAAAGCAAAAGGAATTGAATGCACAGGAACGGGAAAATAATTTGAAAAAGGCTTTCAAAACCACGCAAAATGATGTAGAATTAGATACAGTCCTATTAATGGACGACATATACACAACGGGTGCAACGGCGGATGCGGCAGCAGGCTGTTTACGCTCAGCCGGCGTCCGGCATGTACATGTCCTGACATTATGCATAGGGAGAAATACGTAGGAGGAACATTTTTATGAACGCAAGAAACTGTAGAAAATGCGGCAGAGTATTCAATTATATTTCCGGAATGCCGCTTTGCCCTTCCTGTCGCGAGGAAATGGAATCCAAATTCCAGGCAGTCAAAGAGTATATACAGAACAATAAAGATACCACGATCAAAACGGTGGCTGAGGAATGCGAAGTGGACGAGAGTCAGATCAGACAGTGGGTTCGTGAAGAGAGACTTGTTTTCTCCGATGACTCTTCCATTGTCATGCAGTGTGAGATCTGCGGTGCGCCCATCCGCACAGGCCGCTATTGCGATAAATGCAAACAGGATACCATGAGATCGTTGACGAATGCGGGCAGACAGCCTAAGGCTCCCGTGCAGCCGCAGAAGAAAGACAGAGAAAATCCGAGGATGCGTTTCCTGGATAATCGCTGATCATTCGATGAATGGATCGATAAAATGCTGAATAATGAAAAAATCAGACTGATGACCCGTATGGCTTCGTTTGATGAGGTGGAAGGCAAAAAGGACATCGCCGTGAACGGCTATTTCAGAGGAGATTACATTTGTTTTCAGGTCCTGAAATCCGCCATTTACGGCACGGTCGGATTTGCGGTTGTACTGGCGCTTTATATGCTGTACAACCTGGAATCGTTTCTGGCCGACATTTACAAGATGGACATGATGGCCTTCGTCAAGGACTGGCTGACCAAATATGTGATCGTGTTACTGATCTATCTGGTCATATCGTATTTCGTATATGCGTTCCGGTTCAGCCGCAGCAAACGGAGAATACGTGCGTATCAGCAACAGCTGAAACAACTGCATCAAATATATGAAGAAGAAAACGAGCGTCGCCGTTAACACTGCGACGCATTTGCGCGTATATAAGACGTGGGTTTTGTATGTGCGAATGAATGGGGTAACACCAGGAAACGAGGATAACTCATGACGAATTTATTGGTAATCAAAGAGCAGATCATAAAATATTATGCCCGGTTTGAGATCTTCATTACGCCCGTATTGAAGTTCATCGTGATGCTTGTTTCCCTGATCGCCATCAATGCCAACGTGGGCTTTATGGGACGTTTGAAAAACCCGGCGATCGTGATCATTCTCGCGCTGCTCAGTTCTTTCCTGCCGATCAATGTCATGATCGTTTTGGCGGCACTTGTGATCGTTGCACATATGTATGCCCTGTCCATGGCATGCGCGGCGGTTGTCGGACTGGTATTCCTGATCATGTTCGTTCTGTATTTCCGGTTTACGCCCAAGGAAGCGATCGCAGTACTGCTGACACCGATCTGTTTTGTATTGAAGGTCCCTTATCTGGTACCGCTTGCCATGGGATTTGTCGGCGGTCCGCTTTCCTGCATTTCCGTAGCATGCGGAACGATCGCATATTTTATCATGCACAATGTGAAAGCAAGCGCAGAGCAGATGACTGGTACGGAAGGTGTGGAAAATGCCCTCTCCGGTTTCCGGTATGTGATCGACACGATCATCAAGGATCAGACCATGATCTTAATGACGGTCGCCTTCTGCGTGACCATCGTGCTCGTTTATCTGATCCGCAGATTGCGCATCAATTATTCCTGGTATATCGCACTCGGTGTCGGTGCCGTGATCAATATCCTGATCATTCTGGTCGGTGCAGTCGCAACCGATGCCGACGTCAGCGCACTCGGCGTGATCTTCGGGACCGTTTTCTCGGCGGCCCTGGTACTGGTCATGCAGTTTTTCATTCACAATCTGGATTATTCCAGGACGGAATATGTCCAGTTTGAGGATGATGAATATTATTATTACGTGAAAGCCATTCCGAAGATCTCCATGGAGGCACCGGAGAATAAGGTCCGCAGGATCAATCCGCAGCAGCCTTCGGGAGGCAGGAGAAATTACGATACGGACGAGTAATCAGGCATGGAAGCGATCATTGAACGATTCACAACATTTTCAGACAGATTCTTAACGGGATTGTCGATTCCGCATTTCAGATGGACAGACGGCGTGGAAATTCTGATCATTGCGTTTCTGCTCTATCATCTGTTTGTGTGGATCAGAAACACCAAGGCATGGTCCCTGACCAAAGGCCTTGCGATGATCCTGATCTTTGTCATTGTCGCAAACCTGCTCCATATGACCACGATTTTGTGGATCGTCGAGCGGGTATTCGGCGTTGCCGTAACGGCATTGGTTGTCGTTTTCCAGCCGGAACTGAGAAGAGCCTTAGAGCAGCTTGGCAGAAAGAACATCCTATCGTCGTGGTTTCGTTTTGACAATACCCGTATCACGGGAGAACTGTTTTCGGATCATACGATCGAAGAGATCATTAAGGCCAGTTATGCAATGGGACGCGCCAAGACAGGTGCGCTGATCGTGGTCGAAAACCGCGATTCGCTGACCGACTATGAAAAGACCGGAATCAGGATCGATTCGGTATTGTCCAGTCCCCTTCTGATCAATATTTTCGAACACAATACGCCGCTGCATGACGGTGCGGTGATCGTACGCGAAAACCGTATCGTATCGGCAACCTGCTATCTGCCCCTGTCGGACAACATGGAATTGTCCAAGGATCTGGGAACCAGACACAGAGCCGGCGTCGGTATTTCCGAGATGACGGATTCCTTAACGATCATCGTTTCCGAAGAAACGGGACGTGTTTCGATCGCACAGGAGGGCTTCCTCTATTCCAATGTTGATATGGAATTCCTGAGAGAGAAGCTGGCACAGCTGCAGAATAAAGTCGTGGAAGAAAAGAGAGTTTTCTTCCGGAAAGGAAGGCCGAAGAATGAAAAAACTTCTGACAGATAACATCGGCCTGAAGATCCTTGCACTTCTTGCGGCTACCATTCTCTGGGTGGTCGTTGTCAATGTGGATGACCCGGTTGTAGAGAAACGCTTTTCCGGAGTCACGGTGGAAGTTGCAAACGCAGAGGCGATCACAAGACAGAACAAAACATATG
>JAEEGL014706281.1_pt1 | contig 21308 bp, 15 predicted proteins | sample 9134231 | NCBI WGS metagenome assembly JAEEGL01 (sample SAMN16246548, study PRJNA631951) | gut metagenome | biome: gut microbiome; feature: rumen; material: fiber-attached | host: Bos | place: Iran: Karaj | collected 2018-10
CGTAATGCGGCTGATGCCACACGAAATGACAACTAAACTGTTTGAAGAAATGAGTAATTTACGACTTAAACGAACTGGCGTTAGTTTAGACATAGTATTAGAACGAATTAACTCTCGCTTTCCAAAAGATAAATTTTCATCGTTTGAATATGGACTTTATAGAATTAAAGAAATGGAAGAAGAATACTATAAGAAGAAACAACGTAGAGGTGCGGGCGAGCGTAAATTAGTTTTCTTTACAGGGGGTAAATAAATGGATAAAATTATAGAAGAACAAATCACCTCCTTTACTGATGCCTATAAAAAGATGATTGACAATGTTGATAAAATTGGTTCTACTAGAAGTTTAGATGATTATTGGGGATATTATAATCGTTGGCTTAAGCGCGACCCAAACACTGGTGCTTATTCTCGCGAAGAAATAGATAAAATCCTTGACTCAGCTGACCTCAATAGTAAAATTAAATTATCACGTTACTTCTTCGAACATAATAGTTTTTATCGTCGAATTTTACTGCACTATGCAACTTTATTAAAATATATGGGTATATTAATTCCGAATCCAACATTTGGTTTAAATCTCTCCAAACCCAGTATTCAAAAGAAATACAGAAATGCAGTAAATTTTATTGATAATGCTAAGTTACCTTCTTTATTCACTCATTTTGCTATTAAGGCATTAAGAGATGGTTGCTATTATGGCCTCATCTCAGACGTCTCAAACAAAGGTCTTGTCATTTTGGACTTACCGACAAGATATTGTCGTTCTAATTATATTGATAGTGATGGAAACGATGTATTAGAATTTAATGTGCAATATTTCGATTCAATAGTTGATGAAGAAATTAAAGAAAACACATTAACTGTTTATCCAGAGTTCATTGTTAAATGGTATAGACGTTATAAGAAAGGAACAGCTAAAACTTGTTGGTGCCCATTACCGGGAGATATTGCAGTATATCTGCCATTGATTGATGGAATTCCTACTTTCTTGGAACTTATACCTGCGGCGCTGGAATATGAGGAAGCTAAATCTATCAATAAAGCGCGCGACCTCAATGAAATACGTAAAATTATCGTTCAAAGAATTCCCCATTTACAAGATGGTGGATTATTATTTGAGCCTGATGAAGCTGAATATATACATAAGGGTACAGTTAAGATGTTGAAAAATGACCCTAATGTTAGTGTTTTAACAACTTATGCAGATGTTGATTCAATTGTTGCACATAGCAGTAATGATAATGCGCTGAATAGTGTTGATAAAGCCTTAACAAATATTTATGCAGAGTCTGGTTCAAGTAGCCAGTTATTTGGTACTGAATCTAACTTATCATTAGAAACTTCTATTAATAATGATATGGCATTAATGATGGTTTTTGCTAAAAGATTAGATAAATTAGTAACTAGATTAATGAATGATAAGTTTAGTAATGGTGAAGTTAGTTTCACTTATGAAATTTTACCTATAACCTATTATAACGAATCTAAATATATTGAAAATTCATTAAAGCTTGCCAATTCTGGCTATAGTTTTATAATTCCTGCTCTTGCGATGGGAATTTCACAAAATGAAATTGTAAATATTAAAGATTTAGAGAATGACGTATTGAAACTTAGTGATAAACTTATTCCATTAAGTACTTCGTATACCCAATCTGGTAACTCCCCTGGAAGGCCTAGTTTAGACCCACAGGATAAGAGTGAAAAGACTGTCGCTAATGAAATTTCATTAGATAAAGGAGGCAATACGAACTAATGAATAAAGAACAAATGACTAGTTTCTCTCTATCTGTTTATGGAAACGTTACAGCATATAATGAGGTCTTATCTCAAGCGCGTTGCCGCATTTTCTATAAAGGCGCAAACAGAAATGGTACCTTTATAACCGATGAGTTCGCAGACAAATTAGTCTCAACTTTACCTTATACCCCAGTAAAAGGCATTTATGATTCGATGGAAGATGATTTTACTGACCATGGCAAACAGAGGTATGAAGGTCGTATTTATGGAATTGTTCCTGAGAATCCTAACTTTGCTTGGGAAACTCATTTAGACGAAGATGGTGTAGAACGTACATATGCTTGTACCGATGTTTATCTCTTTACTGGAATCTATAAACAAGAAGCATTACAGATTGTAGATAAAGCACAGTCTATGGAGTTATATGCTGACTCAATAGACGGAGAGTGGCAATTTATTAATGGTAAAAGATATTTTGTTTTTAAAGAAGGACGTTTTTTAGGATTACAGGCTTTAGGGGATGATTATGAGCCTTGTTTTGAAGGCGCGGCATTCTATACGTTCTGTGAATCAATCAAAAACACCATCGAAGAGTTTGAGCATTTTAAAGAAGCTTTAAACGAATCACAATTAGGAGGAGAACAGATGGAGTTTAAACTTTCCGATAATCAGAAGTTAAATATGATTTGGACTCTTCTTAATCCTAACTTCAACGAAGAAGGCGGATGGAATCTTGAATATGGCGTTTGCGATGTTTATGATGAATATGCCTTAGTTATTAATTACGCTGAAGGCGGATATGAAAGAGTATATTATACAAAGGAAGATGAAACAGATTCTGTTGCTCTTGGCGAGAGAGAAACCGCCTATATTCTTGATGTAAATGAAGAAGAAAAGAGAGCATTAGAAATGCTTCATTCAATTCGCAACAATTCTTATGAACATGTTGATGAATATGTAATTGATTTAGAAAATAAAATTGCTGAATCCGACAGCAAAATTGAAGAGTGCAATACAACCATTGCTACTTTACAAAAGGAAAATGAAGAAGCTGCAGAGCTTTATAATACAATTAAGACAGAAAACGACAATTCTTTAGCTAAAATTGAAGAGTTAACTCAGGAGAATGAGCAGTTAACTTCTTACAAGGCTGCTGCGGAACTCGCAAAGAAAGAAGCAATTCTGACTAAGTATTCCGTTCAACTTGGCGCAGAAGTAATTGACACCTTCAGAGAAGGACTTGACAACTACACTGAAGAAAGTTTAGAAAAAGAACTTGCTTTTGTATTAGTACAAAGCAAACCAGCCATTTTTACTACTGAAGATAACATTCCTAAGGTAGTTCCCAAAGAGGAAACTCATAATGGTGGAATCGAGGAAATTCTTAGTAGATATAAAAAATAACGGAGGAAGAAAATATGGCTTTTAAAAGAATGACAATTGACGGTTATGGTCAATTAGAATTAAATCAGGTAGCCTTCCCCAGAGATGGAAGAATCGAAGCTCAGTGCGCTCTTGATGCAACTGATTTCGCTTCCGTTCCTGCTGAAAATGGAATGCTGCTTGCTGTAGATAGAGTCAACAGAACAGTTAAGTTCCCTAAGAGCGCTGTTATAGCTACTTGCCCTGTTGCACTTAACTATACTACAGAACATATGTATGACGAAAGAGCAAATTCACTTAAGGACTTCAAACTTGAAAGAGGAACCTTCCTTCCTAGACTTGGATTCCTTTCTGTAGGTGAGCTCTTCACAACTAACTGCGTTGGTTATGATGACACAGAGTGGACCGCTACTGGTTCTGGCGCCTCTGCAAAAACAGCTGATGAGAACTTCATTGAAGCTTGTGAAGATGTTGATACTACTCCGCTCTATGGTGGTGTTAGTGATGAGGGTGCGATTGCAGTAAGTGCTACTAAGCCTTCTGCTGGCCCGGTACTCAAGGTTGTTGAAGCCACAACTATGCCGGATGGTTCATTTGGTATTAAATTCCAGGTTCTGACTGTATAAGAGAAAAGGAGGAGATTTAGAAATGACTATAAATGAATTAAAACAGTTAGCTGTTTATGCTGCTAAAGGTCAGGCTCCTACTAACTTCTCCGTAGAGAATGTGGATGAAGCACTGGCTGATGGCCTTAGAGAAATGGCTGGTTCTGTAAACCAGTTCATGAAGAATAGATATGACATCTATGATATCGTAATCCAGGCTGCTGACGAAATCGTTCCTCAAAAGGTAATTGATGCAGTTGGTATTTTCGCTGAAGTACAGCAAGTTCCTCAAGGAACAAAGGCTATGTTCAGAACAAAGCTTGGAAGAATGAGAGCAAAGAAGTTCCTTACTCAAGTTGGTCTTTCTGGTGTATATGAGACATTCAGACTTGACAATGGTAGATTTGAAGTTTCTGCTCACGCTGTAGGCGGTGGATGCAGAATCGACTTCGAAAGAATGCTTGATGGAGCTGAAAACATGGCTGAGCTCGTTAGTCTTCTGACTGAGGCTCAGACAGATGCAGTTTACCAGGAAGTACAGAGAGCACTTCGTGCCGCTGTAAATCAGACTGGTGTTCCTGCAAACAACAGAGCAAATGTTACTGTTGGTAGTGACTTTGATCCTGCTGAAATGATGAAGCTGATTACAACTGTTAGAGCTTATGGTTCTGGCGCAGTAATCTTTGCACCTCCTGAGTTCGTTGCTGCTATGGGAGCAGATGCTATCGTTCCTGTTGGCGCTAACTATCAGGGTGTATATCATCCTCAAGACATTGATGCTATCCACAACACTGGTTACATCAATCTGTTCAGAGGAACTCCTATTGTACAGATTCCTCAGTCATTTACTGATGAGTCCAATACAACAACTTGGATTGACCCTCAACTCGCTTATGTTCTTCCTACTGGTGGAGAGAGAGTTGTTAAGGTTGTATTCGAGGGACAGACCCAGATGTGGGATTGGGTTAATAAGGACCAGTCAATGGAAGTTATGACCTACAGAAAGCTCGGAACTGCTATCCTTGCTTATCACAATTGGGCTATTTATAAGAATGAGAATATTCCTCAGACTTATAAGGAGATGTATCCGAACGTTTAATCGTTTAAAAGGGGAAGGGGTTAGTCCCCTTCCCTTATTTTTTAATTTATGCGGCGTGGCCGTAAATTTTTGGAGTTAAAAGGAGTAAAAACAATGGAAGAAAAAGTAAGAATTAAGAGTTTAAGTTCTCATAGAGTAGTATTAACTGTTCCCGATATGAGATTAAATAGGGTTTGGGAAAAGAAAGGTACTATTAGAACTATCCCTTTTGAACAATTAGAAGAAGCCTTTTATAATCCTGGTGTTGAAGCACTTTTTAGAAATGGTGTTCTTGGTATTGATGATATGGATGTAAAGAAAAGGCTTGGACTTGAACCAGAAGATGCAGTTGAGCCGACTAATTTAATTAGTTTAACTGATGAAGAAATGAAGAAGTTATTAACTGAGGCTCCAGTTCATGAATTTAGGGCAAAGTTAAGAGAACTTCCTGTTGAACAAATTAATGAATTAATTGGCTATGCAATTGAACATGAGATTGCTAACTTTGATAAGTCTGAAATTCTTAAAGGAATAACTGGAATTGATATTATAAGTGCAATTAGACTTAATAGGGATGATTTAGCTGCTCAAAAGGAGGAATAAAATGACCTCAATACATGCAGTCTATGATGCATTTTTATCGAAAATGCAGGAAGACGAATGGTTACATTGGACAGATGAAGAAATCGAACAAGATTGGCGTTCATTATTAGATGGTGCAATTCCCTGGTTTAAGTTTCCTCGTGTAAGTTTAGAAATTGATGATAATGGTTTCTTTGTAGATGAAGAAATTGGTCCTAAAGAGATTCAAATTTTAGCAACTTATATGAAGTGCGAATGGTTAAATAGAGAAATTTTGACCTGGGAGAATGTAAAACCTCTTTATGTTGAGAGAGACTTCTCTCAAGCAAACCTAATTGATAAATTAAAACAATTACTCGAAAGGGAGGAATATAAAGCGTTGAAATTAGAACGTATATATTATCGCTCAAGAGATAATAATAAACCTTTCGATTTTAGAATACTCGCAGGAGATTAAAATGGATTATAATCCTATAGTTCAAGAAGCTTATTATAATAATTTAAAGAATAGATTATTTGGTTTGCTTTGCGAGTATGAGAAAGGTAGAGAATGGGAAAAATTCCTTGACTCAATTTTAATTGAACTTTTAGGTTTTGATGAGGATGAACGCACAATTAATTATTATAGATTATACCACAAGCTTGCGGCCTGTCGGTATTTGAATTATGAGAAGTTTAGGAGTACAATTTTTGATTGTATGAGTTTACTTTCTAAATAGGAGGTTGCCGCGATGGAAGATTACTATCACAATGTCTATCTAAAGCGGTCAAACCGCTATGGAATTGATTTTCAATCTCGTATGCAAAGGCAGAGAGAGGAAAATTTTAAGTTACAATTGAAAAGGTCTGTATATTATGTTGAGTTTGAGTATGAAGATGAGATGCATGAGGGTGAATTAACTCCTTTGCGTCAAAATGAAACTAAAACAATGCAATATCTGCTTACGGATGTTCATTTAGATATGCCGAATGGTACAATTTTATTTATTCCTGATAAGGATATGGAATTGCGGCCATGGATGATTTATTATCTTGAAGATATTAAAGCAAGTGGTTATAATAGATATATTATGATTAAAATGACACATTATCTTACTTGGAAAGACAGAGAAGGAAATGAACAAGGAACTTGGGCATATTTCTATGGACAAGAAGATAATATGTTAAAAGACGAACTTAAATCTAGAAGTAGAAATAAAACATTATATACAGAAAATTTAAAATTAAGTTTCTTCATAATGCCGCGAAACGAATTTTTGCGTAAAGATGATTATATGGAAGTTGGTGAAGGGCCACTAAAAGAAGCTTATGTAGTTACAGGTTATGATATACAATCAACCCCTGGGGTTGAATTTGTATCTGTTGACCCTCAATACATAAGAGATTTAACTCCTGCGCCCGAACAGCAAGAAGGGGATGATAAAGATGACTTCTTCTGGATTAATAAGGGGGTAAGAGATAATGGCTGAATATAAGGTTAGAAATTGTATTGATTTAGGTGTAAATGCACAGAAGATTATTAAACGTCTTTTTGCAAATCAAAACCTAATGAAACTTTTATACTATACTGATAAAGACCCACTTTCACATGAAGATTTAACGCAAGAACAAATTCAGAATGAAGTGTTTGAGAAACTTGTAAAAATAGTTCCAAGAGTAGGTCCGAAAGAAACGGCGCATTCAGTTATCGCACTTAGAATTGCGCGCGGCCGCACGGATATGAATAACTCTGAATATAAACATGTTACAATAAGTCTAGAAATATTTGTACCGTTAACTCAGTGGATTATTAAAGATACTAATTTGCGCCCATTTGCTATAATGGGTGAAATTAAAAAGTCATTAGATGGAAAAAAGATTGAAGGGTTAGGAAAGATGACTGGTGGTGATTTTGACCTTGACTTTTTAACAGAAGAAATTTCTGCTTATTTAATGACATTTACACTCACAAGTTATGATTGATGATAGGGTGTTTTTAGGATTTCCCATTCCGTTTAAAGATATATGTAAAATTTATCCGCCTACGGTAAATGAAGTTGTAAGTAATGAACATTTTAATATATATCATGCTTTATTTACGATTTCACAAGAAGATTTAGAAGATGAGTATTCGAAGGATTCGAAGATTAAAAAAATTCCCACTCCTTTTGAATATTTAATGTTAAATTATTATCAAGGTGGAGAAATACAGCAACACATATTGGATGGGTTTAAATTATTCTTACATGAACCCGTCACAATAGTACCAGAGATTAGTATGTTATTGGTTGGTAAGGCGGAGGATGAGTTAAATCCTGATATAGATTTAGAAAGTCCTCGCCTTATAACCGAAGAAAATTTTTTTGATTTTCAAAATATGATAAGAACGGTATTGGGAAGCGAGCCTATTAAGCCACCAGACCCAGAAGAAGAAAATCTTCATCCGCGCATTAGAGCCTATAAAGCGAAAATGCGTGCAGCGGAGAGATTGAGAGCTAAGAAAAAACAAAAGGATGGACCAAAATTTGGAACTTTATTGGCAGCAATTTGTTGTATGGGAATAGGTTTAACTCCACTTAATATCGGAGAGATTAGCTATGCGTGTATTCATTGGATAATTGCAATGGAACAGCAAAAAGAAACGTATGATATAGATATACGGGCTTTACTTGCTGGCGCGGATAGCAAAAAAGTAAAACCAAAATATTGGATTAAAAATTTAGATTTAAAAGAATAATAGGAGGCTATTTAAATGGCAGCGATTCTTGATAAATATGCTATAAAAGAAGTAGCAGACGTTATGTTCTATGAATTAGACTCAAAGGGCGCTCCTTCTGCTCCAGTATTATACATTGATACTGCAAAGGTTACTACTATCAGCCAGTCTGCTGAAACAGTAGATGCTAGAGGTGGTAAGAGCAATGTTAAGCTGATGTCTTGGGATACAAATAAAGAGCTGACAATGGAACTTACTGATGCTCTGTTTAGCGCTAAATCTCTTGGTATCATGTTTGGTGGTACTATGAAAGTTAACGGAGATACTCAAGAAGTTTTAAAGACTCTTAGGAACAATCAACTTACAGAATACTCTACAACTACTAATGGTAGCAAAACTTATTTTGGCTTCACAATTAAAGATACAACCTATGCTATTTTAAAGACTCAAGCTACATATTTTAAGTATGTAGATAATAATTCAGAACCTACTCCCGTTGCTCCTGCTAGTTCTTTAACTACAGGTGATTTTGACTTCATGACATTTGATTTATTAGATTGCACTGAAGTTACTTCACAGGGTCTTGCAGTAGCTAGAAATACTACTTCAGGTTCTGAAAATGGCGTAGTTCATGATGGTATTACAATTGATATTGGTGCTGAATTTAATGCTAATACTTACTATATTACTGGAGATACTTATGCTAGAAATTATCAATCTGGTAAAGATGAGTTCCTTCAGTTCATTATTCCTAAGGGAAAAGTTTCTGCTGAAGATGTAAGCATTACAATGGAAGCTGATGGTGACCCCGCTGAATTCACAATGACAGTTCAGTGCTTAAAGGCAGATAATGGATCAATGGTTAAATTAGTTAAGTATAATCTTGGTGGTAGTGGTGGAGCTGCTACTATTAAGAATAAGGGTGTTGCTTCTGTGCTTGACGAATATAATGACTATGGTCTTGATGAGAATGCTGGTTATGCAGACAATGCTTCAATCGCTGATGCAAGCTTAAATGATGCTACTGCAGCTGGAGATTTAGACGACTAATTTTAATAATTAAAACTAATGGCGGGGAGGCGGCAATCGTCTCCCCACTTTTAATTAGGAGACAAAATAATGGATAATCAATTCGGAATGCAAGAGTTATACTCAGTGCAATTAAAAGCGACTTATCCTATAGAGATAAATGGAAAACAAATCGCGGCTGGTGAGGTAGTTGCCGCATTTGATAAGATAATGATGAGTAAGTTTGACGAGATAAATCGTCAAGTGGCCGCGCAAGGTGGTTACTTTAACCGAAAGTTAGTTGTCTTTACAAGGACTGAAGGAGTAAACCTTGCCTTTACGCAAGGAATTTTTTCAAAAAGTCAGTTTGGACTTATGAATAATTCACATCTTCTTAATATTGATACTAATGTTAAATCAGTTTTAATTTCGCAACGCGATGAATTAGAAACAGATGAGGATGGTATAATTGAATTAACTCAAGTTCCTGCTGATACATGGATTTTTATTTATAATAAAGAAACTGGTGAGAAAATAACTGGCGCGCAGATGCTGGATGAGATACATATTCAAACTCCTTTAGTTTACACAGACGTTATTGTAGATTATACCTATGAGTATAAAAATACAGTTACGCAAGCAATTATTGGCGACCCATTTATGGAAGGATATTTGAGTTTAGAAGGTCGTACAAGATTCAAAGATGACGTAACTGGTGCAACGCACACTGCAATTATTAAGATTCCGAAATTAAAAATAACGTCAAGTTTGAATCTTACTTTAGGAGAAAATGCACAACCAGTTGTGGGAGTTTTTGAAGGAGTGGCTTTACCGATTGGAAGAAGTCATGATTTGAAGGCGTTAGAGATTTTCTTTTTAGAAGATGATATAGATGAGAATGATGAATGGCGTTAATTTTTAATTGACGCTATTTTTTATTATAAGGAGGAAGAAGGGATGGCCGATAGTGTACATACACTAACGATTAAAGCCGATGCTGATTTAAGTGCAATATCTTCAAAAGTTAAAGCATTAGGTAATCAGTTTCAAACTCTTAAAATGCCTAAAGGTATTGGTAAAGAATTTGAAAATGACATTACGAAGATAAATGATTTAATTGATAAATATCGCAAACAATTAGCAAAAGGCGTTAATAATAAGGCAGATGCAAAAGCTTTAAATGAGTTAGGTAAAGAAATTGATACGGTTTTTACTCATTTGAAGAATGAAGTTAAGGAAATAAATAATTCTCCTGTTGTATTAAAAGCAGATATAGGAGATATAGAAAAAGCAGAAAAAGCTGTAACTCGTATAAAAGAACAACTTGAAAACGCTTTTAAACAGGCAGTTGGCTCTTCTAATAATAATGCTTTTAATAATCTTCTTAGTGGTACTGGTCGTGCAAAGTCAATACAATCATTGGCTGAAGATGCACAAAATGCTTTTCAAACTGGTGATATAGAAGCATATAGTGCAGCCTTTGATAAAATGGTTGCAAAGGTTAATGGTTTTAAGCCACAAACTGTAAAATCAATTGCTAAACTTTTATTTCCACCAGAAGATATAAAAGATTTATCCGATGGTGAAATTTTAAGCAAAGTTACTCAGCAACTAGAAGAAATTAAAACAAAGGGTGCAGCTGCGGGACAATCGACTAAGGGTTTTGTTGAAAAATTAAACAAAGCTGAAACTAGTTTAAATAATATTAAAACAGATAGATTAGACGCTGCTCGTGAAGTTACCGGAGACATAAGTGATAATGTTGATAAATTAGGTGACGCTGCGAACAAGACAACTGGTGAAATTGGCGACATGGCTGATGCAACAGTCAGAATGAAAAGCCAAATGGACCAATTAAAGAGTTCTACAGAATATTTCTTTGGTTTGAGAAATATGTTTAATCTCTTAAAAAGAGGTATTCATCAAGCTATTGATACTGTTAGAGAATTAGATAAAGCTATGACTGAGACCGCAGTAGTTACTGATTTTAGTGTTGGTGACATGTGGTCAAAATTACCTTTATATACAGATCAGGCTAATCAATTAGGCTCAACCATTAAAGATGTATATGAAGCTACGACTCTTTATTATCAACAGGGTTTAGATACTAATCAAGCAATTGGTTTAGCAAATGAGACTTTAAAAATGGCTCGTATTGCTGGTTTAGGAGCAGCAGAAGCTACTGATGCTATGACTGCGGCTCTTCGTGGTTTCAATATGGAAATCAATGAAATGTCTGCACAAAGAATAAATGATGTTTATTCTGAAATTGCTGCTAAAACTGCATCTGATACTGAAGAATTAAGTACTGCTATGAGTAAAACCGCTTCTCTTGCTCATTCTGCAGGTATGAGTTTTGAAGGAACAACCGCATTCTTAGCTCAGATGATTGAAACTACTCGAGAAGCACCTGAAAATCTTGGTACTGCTATGAAAACAATTATAGCTAGATTCCAAGAAATGAAGAAAAATCCACTTGAAATTGTTGATGTTGAGGGTGAAGAAGTAAGTTATAATAAAATTGATGAAGCGTTACAATCTATTGGAGTAAGTTTAAAAGATGCTAATGGTCAATTTAGAAATTTAGACGAAGTGTTTCTTGAAATTTCATCTAAATGGGATTCTTTGACACAAACTCAACAAAGATATATTGCAACCACTGCAGCAGGTTCTAGACAGCAATCACGTTTTATTGCTATGATGAGTAATTATGAACGTGTTACTCAATTAGTAGAATATGCTAATGATAGTGCTGGTGCTTCACAAGAACAATTTAGTAAAACATTAGAATCTTTTGAAGCAAAAGTCAATAAATTAAAAAATGCTTGGCAAGAATATTTAATGGGTATTACTGATAATACTATTCTTAAAAAAGCAATTGATTTAATGACAAGTGGTTTAGGTAAAGTTAATAAATTAATTGATACTTTAAGTAGTGGCTTAAGCAAAATAGGTATTAATGAATCTGTATCTAAATCAATAATTTCACTTACGTCTGCTTTTGTAGGTTTAAAAGCGGCCGGTCGAATAGCTAATAGGGCAATTAGTGGTATTGGAGGTTTCCTTGACCCTAGGTCTTCTTTTACAAAAGGATTTTTTGGAGCAGGAAGTGCTACTGGCGAAAAATCAGGATCCGCGGATGCATTTGCATCTAAAATATATACCCCTATTACTGCTATTTTAAGAGAAATTTCCGGTAAGGTTGACAAAGTTGCAAATAAAAATGATTTAAATAAAGATCAAGATAATTCTATTAAAAATGATTATTTAAATAAATCTTTTAAAGAGCGTAGGCAAACTTTAAAAACAGTTGGAGATAATGGTTCTTTTGATATTTCTGAAATAGGTTTTGCGGTAGAGGGTTTAGATAAAAAACAACAACAAAATTTATTTAATAGTTTAGTTGGTACTAAAAGTGCTACTAAACGTGCTGTAACTAATTGGTTTAAAGATTTGGGCTTTAATGAAGAAGCTCAAAAACAAGGCAAACTTATTAGTAATAATATTTTAAAAGGAATGTCAAAGGGTGATATTTCAGTAGAAGATGGTATTCAATTATTACAGCATCCTGAGCAATGGGCGACTAAATATGGAGAAGATAGTGCAGGATTAGTTAGTAAGGCTTTTCAACAAGAAATTGATAAATTAAGTGATGAAATAGATACAGAATATATAAAAGCTTTAGATAAAGATTCAAGTCTTGATGAAGAAACTTTTAAACAAAATTATCTTAAAAGTAAATTATCTTCTATTAATATAGAAAAAACAGGCGCAGAAAAAACCGCGGATAAATTAGCCGGAATTGGTTCTGCCGTAACACAAGCTGGCTATGCTTTATCTAGTTTTGGCGCAACACTTAGTCAGATTAATCCTGCTTTACAAGGCTTTGGCAATACTATTCAAATGATAGGTGGATTTGTTAGTAGCTTTGGTGGGATTCTTACTGGAGCAGTTGGAGCAGTTAATGGTTTAGCTACAGCCATGGAGATTGGTTTTGGTGCAGCAGCGGGAATTGTAGGCGTCGCTTTCTTAGCAATTGCTGGTATTGCTGCATTAGTAGCACAACATCAAAAATATATAGAAGGAATTCATGAGGCTGCTCAAAAAGTTATAGATGATTATGATACAATAAATAAATCTACTTCAGAGAATATAGCCGCTTTAAAACAATATAAAGATGAATTAGCAATTTTATCACAGGGTGTAGATAAAAATGGATATAATGTTAATTTATCAACTGATGAGTATGATAGATATCTTGAAATAGTAGATAAAATCGCAGAAATTAACCCTGATATAGTAGAAGGTTATAATGCTCAGGGACATGCAATTATTAATAATAATGAAGCATTACAAGAAACTTTAAAATTACAAGAGCAAATTCAAAAAGAAGCATTAAATGATTATGTTAGTACTGATTCTTTAGATAAGTTGCTTAAAGAACGTAATTTAAATAAAGGTTTTTATGGGCATAATACTTTTCAGCAAAATGTTTCAGCTTATGCCGGTGGTGTTGGTGAAGGTCCTAAATCTGGTACAGGTGTTACTGAAAGAATTACCGGTACTGGCTCTAAAGTAGCTTTAAGCAAAGAAGTTAGTGCGGTTGTTGAAAAATTAGAAAAAAATGGTTTTAGTGAATCATTACTAACCAAATATGGAATCTCTAGCTTTAAGGCCTTACAAGAAGGTCAGGCGAAAGCTGTAAAGGCTTTTGTAAAAAATCAACAAAAAATTCTTAAAGAGGCTGAATATCAATTAGGTGATAGTTGGGATAAAATAGGCGATAGTGTTGAAGGTGCTTTTGAAGAATTATCTACAGCTACAGCAGATTTTAAAGAAGCAAATCAACCAGTATTTCAGCAAGTTAGTACTTGGGCTGGTACTCAAGGATTATATGAACAAATTCCTAGTGAATATCGTGGTTTATTATCTGAAGGAATTTATGATATAATTAGTTCTGAAACTGATGCAAAAACAATTAGAAAACAGACTCGTAATCTTGTTAGACAGATCGAAAGAGAGTTTGGTCCTTCTTCTAAGTATGCTTCAGTAATGGAAAAAGCCTCTAAAGTTAAGGAAGATTTTGTACAAGGATTAAATGAAGCCGAATATAAAGCTAACATTGAACCGTTAATAAAAGAATTAGAAGGTTTACAAAAACAAGCTGATAAATTAGGCGGCGCAGCAGGAGAAGCCTTATTTAATGCTTATGCACAAGAAATCGATAGTCTACGTAACTTTACAGAAAGTGAAGCTGTAGATATGATGCAAGCATTAAATCCTCTTTCAGATGAAATTGCTGCTGCGGAGGGCGCCTTTAGTCAGTTCCAAGAAGCAACTTCAAGTGATTTTTCAACTGCCGCGAAGAACATGAAACAATTCTTCGATGTGCTTGATGATGAAGAGCATAGTGCGGGTTTTGGCGATAAATCTTTTTGGATGGCTGCGGAGGATTTGTTTGGTGAAGAAGCTATTAAAGGTTTTACTCTTCCTGAACAGGTTAAAGAATTACAAGAATCACTTGCTCCTTTGTTTGAAGATGGAGCAGAAGGATATAATAATTTTTTAGATTATTTAAATAGTTTTAAAGATAAAATTAGTCCTGATGTTCGTAAAATGCTATTTGATGAAGATGGAGGCTTTAATTTTAATTTTGAAGATTCTAATATTCCTCAAATTGCTGAAGAACTTGGGATGTCAGCAAATACATTTACTGCTTTACTAAATAAAGCTCGTCAATTTTCTAATATACAATTTACTAATGTAAAAGAATTACGAACTGCTTTAGCTACAAGCGATACTACTGTTTTTGGAAAAAGTGCTGGAGAAAATGAACAACAAAATATTTATGTTAGTCGTGAACAGTTAAAAAATGATGCTTACACTTCTGGTGCAGTTAATAATCCTGAAGAATGGGAAGGTTTATTAAAAGATATTGCTGCGGAAGGTATTGTGACAATTCCCACAGCAAAAGAACTTGCAATTGATAAAGAGCTTCAAGAAACTTTAAAAAGTGATTTAAAAATTAGTAATATAGAAGATATAGTACCAGTTTTTGCTAAAATGGGTTTTGGAAAACAAGACATTTTAGAATATGGTAAATCTATATTAGGTGAAAATAGTTTTACAGACGAACAATTTAAAGTAGCATATGATGATTATTTAGCTACTGAAGCTACTGACCCCGCTTTAATGGAGGGGAATCAGCATTTAAGTCAATTAGTAGGCATCACAGAAGCAATTCGACAGTATTTAAGTACAGATGATGTTCAAAATGGATATTTAACTCAGGATACTGCCAGATATGAAAAATCTAGAGAAACTGCTTTCGGTGAAAGTGGAGTAGCAGATACTTTAATTGATTTCTTCCAACAAGGTTTAGATATTAATGGAAACAAACTTGACCAAGAAACATATGATCAATATCTAACTGCTATAAATAGTAATATTGAACAGCAGCAAGAATATTTAAAGCAATTAAATGAAGGAAAAGATAAAACATTAGATCCAGACACTCGGGCGCTTTATGAAGAAGAAATTAAACAAACAGATCAATTAATTAAAGATATGCAAAAGGCTGTATCTATAGGAGAGCAGTCTTATCAAAATAATAAAGATTTAATTGCCGCCGCGATAGAAGCAGGCAGAAATGGTAACATAGAAGACGGCAGTGGAGGAAGTTCCTCAGGACGCGGCACTATTACACCCGAAGAAGTATCAGTAAAAGCCAAATTATCTTTGCAAGAAGATAAATTTAATGAGCAATGGGAAGGAATTAAACGCCGAGTAGATGAAACTGATTTGGAAGCGGCCTTAGATGGGAACCCATCTGACTTCTATTTTAAATTATCAAAAGTAAAAACTGAAGCAGAGAAAAAAGTTACCACGCCCGTTGATGCAAATACCAAAGACGCAATTACGAAGGATGGTCAATTAGTATCACAGATACAACAAAAAGTTGATAAGCCTGTTGGAATTGATGATCAATCTGATGAAGAAATTGAAAATATTAATGCAAAAGCTTCAAAACCAGTATATAAAACCATTCATGCAACTATTAGTGGTATAGCAAGTTCAGTTTTAGAAAAATTAGGTTTAGCAAAAGGACAAAATAATTATATATCTCCTTCCGGTTTTTATACTGGTTCTGCTGCAAAAGGAACAAAAGGAACTCTTGGTCCTAATGGTAAAGGAGGAATGACTCTCACGGGGGAAGAAGGTTTTGAAGTAGCTTGGCTTCCTAGTGAAAATCGTTCTATGATTCTTGGCGCGATGGGACCACAGATGGTTGATTTACCTTCAAATGCTGTGGTATGGAATCATGAGCAATCTAAAAAAATTGTAAAACAAAAAGGTATTTCAATTGGTTCAATGGTTACTGGTACACCAGATTATTGGGTTATAGGTACTGGTGGTTCGGCCAGTTCTTCGGGTGGATCTGGCTCTGGAAGTAGTTCAAGTTCAGGCTCAAGCTCGTCTTCTTCCGAAAAAGACCCTAAACGTACAAATTGGTATAAAGAAGAAATTACTCGCTATAACTTAAATCAATCAATTAATAAAATAACTGCTGAAATTGAAAGAACAACTAAATCAATTGAAAAATCTCTTGACAAACTTGGTACAAAATATAATGATATTGCAAAAGATGTTGGTGAACAAGCTAATTTAATTCAGCAAAATATAGAAAATCAAAAGAAACTTCGTGATTCTTTCCAGGCACAGCTTAATTTATTAGACAATGGTGGTCGTTCGCTTTGGATGGATATAATTGACTCAGCTGGAGAATCTAGTCAAAAATCTATTTCTACAGGACAATTTGTGTATAAAGATAAAGATGGTTCTTATCAAGTAGATAAAAATAAAGTTATATCTTACGCTGCAAGTCTTGGTGGAGATTCTGAAACTCAAAAAGTAAACGCAGAAACAATTTTTAATACAATTCAAAGTGAACTTTCTAATTTAAGTTCTGGCTTACTTGCTGCGACTAAAGCAATAAGAGATGCTCAAGATGAATACGATGCACTTGTACAAAAGGTAGCAGATGCTTTTTATGCTTGGGAAAACGAGCTTACAAAACTTTATGACTTAACTAATCGCATGAATGAGGTTGATGGACGACGTGCACGTTTAACTTCTGAAACTGCAATGCTGCTTGCAAGGGTTGAAGCTGGTTTTATAAGTGTTGGAAAGGCTGGAGAGTATTTAGCAAGAGTTCAAGCTGATGGCGCGGCATTACTTACCCAACAAATTGAATTATCAAGAGAAAATATAAAAACAAGACGTGAAGAACTTAATGCTTTACTTTCTTCTAGTGATGAAAAAAATGAATATGATAGAATATATGCAGAAAATCAAAAATTAATTGATCAAGGTAAATATACTGGCGATAAAAAAGTTCAAGGAGATGCTCGTGAAAAAGCGGCTTGGGAAAAATATATTGCTTCTGCTTTAATGAATTCTTATGTAAAGCAAACTCAAAACCAAGATGGAACTTTTACATTTGATTTCAATGAAGAACAATTAGAAAAAGATAGACAAGCAGGAAAAATTTCTCAAAAAACTTATGAAGCCATTAAAGAAGGCTATGATAAGATGGTTGAGAAAAATGAAGAGCTTAATGAAGCTATTGCACAAGCTGCAGATGATATGGCAGAAGTTTATGAAACTTATAATGATCATCTGCAAACAATGGCTGACCTTGAATCTAAATTAACTGATGCCTTTGAAGCTGCAGCTAAGCAAGAAGTTAGTAAACTTGAAGTACTTAATACCTCATTAACTAATGCTTCTAAAGCAATTCTCGATCAAGCTAAAAAGAATATTCAAGCCCGTCGTCAAGCCGAAGATAATGCGAAAACCGAAAGAGATATTGCTAAAAAACAACAAAGACTTGCTACATTACGTGCAAATACTGGCGGTGGAAACCAAGTTGAAATTGCTCAATTAGAAAAAGAAATTGATGAGGCGCAGAGCGCATATGGTCGCACACTTGAAGACCAATTAATGGCTAATATGCAATCTCAAGCAGATGAAGCTTCTAAACAACGTCAAGAACAAATTGATTTAGCAAAACAACAGATTGATTATAATAGACAAACTGGTCTTTATGCCGCGGAAGCTGATAGATTGCTTGCAGACGTACAAGGAAATCAACAAGCAATTCAAGATATTCTTCATTCAACACAAACCGAAACTTTAGGAGAGTGGAATCAAAAAGTAAAAAATGGAGAAATTAAAAAGCAAGTAACTGAAGCTATGGTTGCAGAAGATGCAATTCCGGCGTTAAAAGAAGTTATTACAAGTAGTGGTAATGCATTAGCTGCTTCAATATCTGCTTGGAACGCAGGTATGATGAAGCCTGATGAAAAAGGAACCACAAATAGTAATAAGAATGATAAAGGTATCGACAGTGTTGGAAAAACTGATCAACCAGGGCATACAGAGCCGAAAAAAGATACTCCTAAGAACACAACTCCAGCAAAGACAGTAACTCCTGGAAAAGGACAATGGGATTATTCATCTGGTTGGTTAGCAACCTTACCTGAAACAAATTCAAATTATTTTAGTAGTGCTCAAGTCAAAACTTTGCAACATGGTTTAAATACTATGAAATGGTCTAGATTAATTGATTTTGGGGCAGACTTAGCAATTGATGGTATAATTGGTCCAAAGACTACTGCGGCAATTAAAGCACTTCAAAAACTTGTTGGTACAACACAAGATGGTATTTGGGGACCTCAAACAGGAGGAGCCACTCATAAAAAATATCCAAAATATGCGCGCGGTGGTCTTGCTAGTAAGACTGGTCCTGCTTGGCTTGATGGTACTCCTACAAAACCTGAACTTGTACTTAATGCTCAAGATACAAAGAACTTTATTGCATTAAAAGATATACTTTCCGGAGTTATGCGTTCCATTTCACATACAGATACATCTAATATATATAATTCACCCACAAACTTTGAAATTAATGTAAACGTAGAAAAGATTGCAAGTGATTATGATGTAGATAAACTTACTGAACGTATTAAACGTAATATTGTAAAAGATGCAACTTATAGAAATGTAACTTCAGTTCGGAAATTTAAATAAAATAAAAAGAGGACTCAATTAAGAGTCCTCTTTTAAATTTGTTTTAATCAAGAAAAGAAGGGCATAAGAGCATCTAAATCTTCAGTTGTAACCTCAATACCTTCACCAAGGTCTTCAATTGTAAGATTATAGTTTTCAATTCCAATTTCTAAATTATGAAGTTCCTCTAACTTCTGATTACACTCCATAACCATTCCATCTTTGATAAGAATCTGACTTCCATCTTCATTATACATAAGATTTCCATTCTCATCTTTCTTTGCATAAGTATCAACGATTTCCTGGAACTTTTCTCCATAATATTCAGTTTCCTTTTCAACTGCTTGTTTAATCTTTGTAAGCTTATAGGCTGCCTTAAGGGGTAATTTAATCTCATTAAAGAAGTTATAAGCCTTCCTAAAATCTAATGCTTGCTGCATTGTTACAGTAATCATATACCTTTTCCTCCGTTTATTCCCAGTTGTATATTTCAACCTTTTTCTTATATTTATCTGCAACGTATTTTCCTAATCCTATTGCATCTGCAATGTCATCAGAAACGGTTACATCAAACCAATCTTTAACTAAATTTTGCATTGAACGTTTTTTATCCGCGCGAGTGCGGCCCTTGACTCCACAATGTGAACGCCATGTTGCTGGCGCGCACACAACTGCATCAATTCCATTCTCTTTACAAGCAACAAGTAACGCACCTTGAAGTCGCGCGAGTGTACGATAAGTTGTAACTCCAACAATTTTATTATCGAATTGTTGAAGTTGAATATCTTCCATTCCAACTATATCAATTTTTTCTTTTAAAACAAATTGAACAAGCCAATCTTTAATTTGAACATCTCGTTCAATTTCATCATCTGCATCTGCTTCAAACGTTCCTGCACTGATTAAATCTTTTCCATCAAAAATTGAATATCCAGTTATATGTGTTGCTTGGTCTAATCCAAGTACTCTTTGAACATCTTTCTTTTTTGTTAGTAAACATTCATCAAAATTATAATATTTATTTTTCTTACAAAGAGGACATTCCCATTTATCTCTTACCTTTTTATAAGGTAAATAAACTCTATGTCCTTCTTCACACTCAAAAACCAAATCAGTATCTAAATTCTTATATTCTTCTGATATTAGTTTCCAATTATGTTCTATCGCCGCCTTTCGTATATCGTCTATGCGAATTTTTGCCACTTACTTTCCAGTAGAACCGAAGCCACCGCCGCGATTTACTCCAATATTTTCTACAGAAGGAACTTCAACTAAATGCGCCTGCGGCACTTTAACAAGTCTCATCTGTGCAATTTTATCTCCTTTAGAAATTGTATAAGCATTTCCATGGAGAATTGATTTAATTTGAATTCCGCCATTTTCATCGAATTCATATTCTATATCCTTAAAAGGTGGCTCTATATTTTCAATTATTACTCCAATTTCATCACGATAGCCAGAGTCAATAAGACCAGGTGTATTTGCTACACGAAGTTTCGTTTTAGCCGAAAGTCCGCTGCGCGGCTGGATAAGTATTGCATATCCTTCAGGTATTGCCACTTTAATTCCCGTAGGAATTATAAGTGTTTTTCCCGGTTCGATAGTATATTCCTCATTGGAATAGATATCCATTCCTGCATCGCCCAAACGTGCATAAGTAGGAGTAGTAGTTTCTTCAGTCTTTTCATAGGGTATTGTTACTATTTCTACGGCGCCAAGTCGACTTTTAATATAATCGGTCATTTGAATTAAGATACGACGAAGAAATGACTTTTTGATTCCACTTAATTCTTCAATTGAATCAATTATATACATAAATGTTTTCATATCTGAGTCAATTGATTCAATAGTTATGCCGCCTTGTAACATAATTGTAGTTATAAGTTCTTCAAAGTCTTTAGTTTTAAAGGCTTCGGTAAAGGCTTGATTAAGTGAATCTTGAAGTAAATAAAATTGTTCATCTTCCATGGCAAAAAGAGTTCCAATTACATCTGCTCCTCCGACCATATCAAGAAAATCGGGATTTTCTTCAACAAGTTTTTTGAGGTCTTCTGCAATTTGAGGATTTTCTTCTGCAAGTTTATCTAATAAATGCGCGCCGACTAGTTCAAGATTATAATCATTCGGCATCGTCCCAAATACC
>JAEEGL014795493.1_pt1 | contig 21308 bp, 17 predicted proteins | sample 9134231 | NCBI WGS metagenome assembly JAEEGL01 (sample SAMN16246548, study PRJNA631951) | gut metagenome | biome: gut microbiome; feature: rumen; material: fiber-attached | host: Bos | place: Iran: Karaj | collected 2018-10
CGTCGACGTCTACAGTCTGGGCATGATTTATAAAATCGACCTCGACGACGACGGCGTGGCAAGCATCGACATGACGCTCACCGCGCCCAACTGCCCCGCTGCCGACTACATTATGGAGGACGTGCGGCAGAAGGTCGAGAGTGTCGACGGCGTCACTGCCGCTAATGTGCAACTCGTCTTCGAGCCAGAGTGGACACCGAAGATGATGACCGAGGAAGCCCGCCTGGAGTTGGGCATGGACATCGACATCTAATCACACGCAACAATATGTCGGCACGCAACACCTACTTTATCAGCGACTTGCACCTGGGGGCCGGGTATATCACCGACCGCCGGGCACACGAGGCGCGCGTGGTGAACTTCTTGAACTCGATCAAGGACGACGCCGCGGCGCTGCTGCTGGTGGGCGACGTGCTCGACTACTGGTATGAGTACCGCAAGGTGGTCCCACGGGGCTATGTGCGCTTCTTCGGCGCGCTGGCCATGCTTGCCGACCGCGGTGTCGACATCTACTGGTTCACCGGCAACCACGACGTGTGGCTCTTCGACTATCTGCGCGACGAGATTGGCATCACCGTGGTGCGTCGCGCCACCACCCTGACGTTTAACGGCCGTGAATATTTCGTTTCGCACGGCGACGACGTTGGGCGTCAACCCTTCACCTCGCGTGTGCTCTACGGCCTCTTCCACAGCCGCGTGGCGCAGTGGTTCTATGCCGCCGTGCATCCGCGGTGGACGGTGCCTCTGGCCACGGCATGGAGCAAAAGCAACCGCACCTCGCGGTCGGCCGAGCAGGTGGAGCGTGGCAGCGAGCGCAGCGCCATGCATCTGAAGGAGTTCGCCGAGCGGCACCTCGCCGAGCATCCCGCCACGGCAGGCTATATCTTTGGGCATCTGCACCTGGCACGCCAGGACACCCTCGCCAGCGGCGTCACGGTCACCTTCCTCGGCGACTGGATCGACCAGGACACCTATGCCTGCCTCACGCCCGATGGCACCATCACGCTGCACCATTTCAGTGCCCAAAAGTAAAAAAAATCACTATTGCCCTGTGCTACGCAATCGTGCTGAAAGACAGCACGCTGCACACCATAGTCAAGCCGGCGACCTCAAAAATATGTTATATAACATCTTTTTTTATTTGGCCACCTCGCAGCAGGGTAGTAATTTTGCACCATAAACCTTTTCAATCTTTTTTACCTTAGAAATTGTACCTATTGAGACCTAAATTGGAGCATCGGCGCACGATGCTCCAATTTACTTTAGGTGGGTTCTATAAATTAACTTGTGATGATTTTGAGTTTATATCTGGCAGATGCGAAGTTAACGGTTTGCAGCGTAGCGGGCTACGTTGCAAACCGTTAACGCAGCAGGTGCCGATAGAAACCAAAAGCAGCCAAGCATTTTTTTTTCCTTTTTTTAATTTATAGAACCCACCTAAATTATATCGTCGCCCACACAAAGCCCACCCCTCTAGTGCTTCTATGCTGTTTTGCTATGCTGCTTTGCTATGAAGTTTAACATGAATTTCCATGAATTATCCATTAATTGTTTTTGAATCAAATATTTACACATAAATAATTATGGATAATTCGTGAATAATTCAGGTTTAATCCTCCCACAGCCAATAATTCATATTTAAATGCTAACTGCTGTAACAATCAAAAACCGTAGTCTGATGTTGCACAATGTTGTCAATCAGATGCTTGCGGAAGATGATATTACATGTATAGGCGCTGGTTTTCGAAGTCGATTTCGCGGTCGAGTTGGGTGATGAAGTCATCGAGGACTTCGGGGTCGACATCGCCGAGCGAGAATTCTTTCATGGCGTCTTCGCGGATGAGCGCAATCCACTTGCGCCGGGCGGCGACGTAGTCGGCGTGGATGCACGCAATGGCCTCCTCGTTGAGTTGGTCAATACCGTAATAGTCGAGGATGAGGCGGTAACTCCAAGACCACCGCAACTCGTTGTAATTCCTGTTGATGGCCTTGAAACGCGCGATGACAGCGGCTATTGAGTCGAGGCGCCCGCTGATGATGTCGTCAACCACCTGGCGCTCTTCGCTCTCGGGCATGAGCAGTCCCGACAGGTCGACCCAGTTGCCCTCGCCCTGTGTGGTGGCTGGGCGTTCGGGGCGATGTCGCTTGAGCACGGCACCCATGTAGATGCGGAGTGCCAGGTCGTAGAACTCGATGCCCTGCCTCAGAGCCTGGGCTTTGATGACATACTCGTGATAGTTGTAGGTACTCACGCGGTCGCCCGACGCAGCGCGCAGTTTCTCGAGGATGGTTTTTCCGCGCACTATCTCGCCGATGGTGAATGGGCTGAGCCAGTCGAAGTTCACACAACTCTTGCGCTCGCCCTTGCCGCGCTTGTCGCGCTTGGGCCACTTGCGGATGTCGCGATACAGTCCCACGGTGGCAAAGTTGCGTCCCGGCACCAGGTACATGGTGTCGCTGTAGGCGATAAGGTAGGAGAAAGGCAGGTCGCGAGTGTCGGGGTGATACATCAGTTTGCCGAAGAGCACCGAGAATGCCCCCACGTTGGCCGGCATGAGCAGATAGGCCCCGCTGGCGGTCTTGGTGCCGCGCTCGAGCATGCCATAGTGCATGGGGCCCATCTTATAGGCGTGGTTGCTGAAGTTGGTTGCCGAGCCGGCGTTATAAAACGAGAACATGCCGCCAATGAGCAGCGAACTCTTGTGGTGGCTCACGCTGAAAGGCCCGCAGAACGCTGCGCAAGCCTCGCCGTTGGCCATATAACTGTTGGCGAAGAACACGCTGCTGGCGGCCGTAAAGCCGTTGGTGAGTTCGCACATCTCGCCCACAAAGCAGTCCACCATCTTCACGCTGCCGGTAATCGACGAGCCGCCGCTCACGATGGAGTTCTCGCAAATCACACCCGTGCCGATGTTGATGGGATTGTCGTTGGTGCTGGCTATGGTGCAGTTGTAAAGCCTCGAGGCGCCGGTGATGTGGCAACTGTCGCCTATCACGGCGTTGGTGATCTCGTTGGTGTTGACAATGCTCACCGAGTCGCCGATGGTGCTGCACTGCGGGCGCGACGCGTCGATCGACTGATGCACAAGACCGTTGAGTGCATCCATGAGTTTGGTGTTGGCGCCATGCTTCACCATGAGCGCGGCCAGTTGGCTGTTCAACTCGTCGAACAGCAGCATGTTGCCCTTTCCCACCTCGTTGAGCACCGAAATCAGGTGGCCCTGGCCGAAGGTGGCGTCTTTGCAGGTGTTGATGGTGCTCACATTCGAGATGTGGCAGTAGTCGCCTATGGTCACATTGTTGATGAAGTTGCCGATGTTCTCAATCAGGCAGTGGTCGCCGATGCTCACATTGCGCAGGGTGACGTTGTTGAGTCCACACAGTTTCACAAAGCCGTCGGCCACCTCAATCGAGCCTTGACTGCTGCCCAGGTGTGCCCATCCGTAGAAAATGACCCGCTGACAGCGGCCTGCGTCAAATCCGTCGCTCACCGTCACGCGGCTCCAGTCCTCGGCTTGGCAACCGTTGGCAATCATCACTTGTATTTCATTGTCGGTTAATGCTCTATATGATTTCATGTTTGTTTTCACATCAATTAACCCGATTCGGGGATATTATAATTCTTATTTCAAAATCAGGCCGCAAAGTTACAACATTTTACCGAATCCGCCACCAACATCCAATTCATTTTGCCCAAAATCTTGATGACTGCTCACCGAATGAAGCACAGCCGCGGGTTGGGGTAGGGGCCTTTGGTGGCGTAAAAAATGGTTACAAAAATGGTTACTTGGCAAAAGTGGGCGAAAAAAATGCTCTTTTTCTTGCCGTTGTGGCGGGCAATGACTACCTTTGCACATTCGAAATCACCTTTTAATAACATTATCAAGAAAAGAATGGAAAGAGATCAAGTCTTATTCAACATCATTGAGAAGGAACATCAGCGTCAGCTGCACGGCATGGAGCTGATTGCCAGCGAGAACTTCGTGAGTGATCAAGTTATGCAGGCCATGGGCAGCTGCTTGACCAACAAATATGCCGAGGGCTACCCCGGCCACCGCTACTATGGCGGTTGCCAGTGCGTCGACGAGGCCGAGAACTTGGCCATCGACCGCATCAAGGAGCTCTTTGGCGCCGAATATGCCAACGTACAGCCCCACAGTGGCGCACAAGCCAACATGGCCGTGTTTATGGCGTGCCTGAAGCCCGGCGACAAGTTTATGGGTCTGAACCTGGCTCACGGCGGCCACCTGTCGCACGGCAGCCCAGTGAACTTCTCGGGCCTGGTGTTCCAGCAGTGTGAATACAACGTACATCCCGAGACCAACCTCGTGGACTACGACATGATGGAAGAAGTTGCCCTGCGCGAGCAACCCAAGCTCATCGTGGGTGGCGCCAGCGCCTACAGCCGCGAGTGGGACTACGAGCGCATGCGCGCCATCGCCGACAAGGTGGGCGCACTGCTGATGATCGATATGGCACACCCCGCCGGACTCATCGCCGCCGGACTGCTGAACAACCCGTTGAAGTATGCCCACATCGTCACTTCGACGACCCACAAGACCCTGCGCGGACCGCGTGGCGGCATCATCTTGCTGGGTAAAGCCTTCGACAACCCCTGGGGCAAGACCACCAAGAAGGGCGTGATTCGCAAGATGTCGTCGCTGCTCGACTCGGCAGTGTTCCCCGGCGTACAGGGCGGCCCGCTCGAGCACGTCATCGCCGCTAAGGCTGTGGCCTTCGGCGAGGCACTGACCCCGGGCTTCAAGGACTACCAAATCCAGGTCAAGAAGAACGCTCAGGCTCTGGCACAGGCACTTGTTGACAAGGGCTACAAGATTTGCACCGGTGGCACCGACAACCACAGCATGCTGGTTGACCTGCGCACCAAGTTCCCCGAACTGACGGGTAAACTCGCCGAGAGCGCACTTGTGGCTGCCGACATCACCGCCAACAAGAACATGGTGCCCTTCGACGACCGTTCGGCCTTCCAGACCTCCGGTCTGCGCTTAGGCACACCGGCCATCACCACCCGCGGCGCAAAAGAGCCGCTGATGGGCGAGATTGCCGAACTCATCGACACTGTGCTGCAAGCTCCCGAGGACGAGCAGGTGATTGCCACCGTTCGCGCCAAGGTTAACTCGATTATGAAAGATTACCCGATGTTTGCGTGGTAATCGCCGCATAACAACATCAAAAACCTCACAGGGTGTGTCGCCGCAATGACTGTGGGCGACACACCTTTTTATAGAAGACACGATGACCACACCACGAAGCGAATTCCTGAGCCGCACCGAGTGCGAGGCCATGAAAGGCCTGGCAATACTGTGCGTGATGATGCACAACGCGTGCCACTTGCTGGCGGGGTCGGTGCAGGAGAACGAGTTTGACTTCGACCTGAACAATGGGCTGAACCTGCTGGAATACCTGCATCATCCCGACGTGTATCTGCCGGTATTTCTTTTCACCATTATCGGCATCGGCGTGCACGTGTTCACCTTCTTGAGCGGCTACGGACTGGTGAAGAAGTATGAGCGGCCCGGCGTGCGTGTGCGCACACTGCCATTCATCGGCTACCGCTACCTCAAGCTGCTGCGGCTCATGTTGATTCCGCTCATCGTGTATCACGGCATATACTACTACTTCAACCACAGCATGATTGCCGGCTGGGACACCATCGCCGCGCAACTGCTCACCGTGGTGAACCTGCTGTGGTGGCCCGACCCGGGCGTCGCCATCCATCCGGGGCCGTTCTGGTTCTTCGGGATGATCATGGAGATGTATGTGATTTACCGGCTGCTGCTTTACCGCCCCCACGGCGCGAGCACTGCAAGTCGTGTGTGGCCCGTGGTGGCGCTGATTGCCGCGGCGTGGCTGGCGCAGACGGTGTGCGACCCGGGCGGCGAGTTGGTTCACTACATGCGTTTCAACTTTGTATATGGCGCCCTGCCCTTCGGCTTAGGTGTGCTGGCCGGTCGCTACCGCGGCAAGCTGCAACTGCCCTGGTGGGCGCTGCTGCTGGTGCTACTCGGCGGCTTGGCGCTTACTGTGGCGGGCAACTTCACCCCCTACCTGTGGGTGTGGGTGCCGGCTCTGGTTGCAGTGTCGATGGTGGCGTTCATCAAGTTGTGCCACGCTTCAATAGTCAAGGGCGCAGCATGGATCGGCAAGCTGTCGGCGATGCTCTTTGTGGTGCATCCCGTGGTGCGGATGCTGCTGTTTAACAACGGCAACGCGGTGTGGGCCAGCGGTGTATACAAGACTCTGGCCATCTACTTTGTTGCGGCATTCGTCGTGGCATGGCTCTACCGCTTGCTGCTTCGATGGCTTCCCGACGTAAAAATCAAGATTGACTAACCTCTGTTTATCCAGCAAGACGATGAAGACAACAACGAGCGAACTGCTGACGCGCACCGAGTGCGAAGCCATGAAAGGCTTGGCCATATTGTGCGTGATGATGCACAATTTTTGTCATTTTCTGACAGGCAGTATGCAGGAAAACGAGTACGACTTCAGCCTATCCAACGGCCAACAGTTTCTCGAGCATGTCACACACCCCACGAGCCTGCTGCCGATTTACGTGTTCACACTCATCGGCATCGGCGTGCACGTATTCACTTTCTTGAGCGGCTACGGCCTGGTGAAGAAATATGAACGCCCGGGCGTGGAGGTGAAGCTTGGCGGCTTCATCGGCTACCGATACCTGAAACTGCTGCGGCTCATGCTGCTGCCGCTCCTGGCATTCCACCTGATTTACGCGTTCTACAACCATTGGGGTCTTGCCACAAGTTGGCAAAACATTGTGTCGCAACTGCTCACCGTGGTCAACCTCACAGCCATCCCCAACCCCAGCAAGGCTATCGTCCCCGGGCCGTTCTGGTTCTTCGGGATGATTATGGAGATGTACGTCATTTATCGGCTGCTGCTTTACCGGCCGTCGACGGCAAGCCGCGCCAGCCGCGTGTGGCCCGTGGTGGCGATGATTGTGGTGTGCCTGGTTGCCGAACTGCTGTGCGACCCTCACGGCGCGCTCATCCATTACCTGCGCTACAACTTTGTTTACGGCGCGTTGCCCTTCGGCTTGGGCGTGCTGGCAGCACGTTTCGCGGGCGAATGGAAGCTGAGCCGCTGGGCCTGGGCGGGAATTGCCCTCGTTGCCGGCGCGCTGGTGGTGGCAGCCAACTTCAGCTTCCACCTGTGGTTGCTGGTGTCGCTGCTCGTGGTGGCCTTGGTCTTGGGACTGACAAAGCTGTGCCGCGGCGCTGTGCTGCGCCCATTTGTCTGGATTGGACAACTCTCCGCCATGCTGTTTGTGGTGCATCCCGTGCTGCGAATGCTCTTCTGCCGTAACAGCGCGACGGTGCTCGAGGCCGGGGTGTACAAATACCTGCTACCATACCTGGTGGCATCGTTTGTCGTGGCCATCGCCTACCGATATGTGCTGCGATGGCTGCCCGACGTGAAAATCGACCCCATCAGGAAATAAGATTTGGTCATTTGAGCGAAAATGAGTAATTTCGCAGCCTGATTATCAAACAACACACAACACGATGAAATTATTAGAAGGAAAAGTTGCCTTGATCACCGGTGCCGCACGTGGCATTGGCAAGGCTATCGCACTGAAATTTGCCGCCGAGGGTGCCGACGTGGCTTTTACCGATCTGGTCATTGACGAGAACGGCCAACAAACCGAACAAGAGATTGCCGCACTGGGCGTTCGCGCCAAGGGCTACGCAAGCAACGCCGCCAGCTTTGCCGAGACCGAGGCTGTGGTGAAGCAAATCCACGAGGACTTCGGCCGCATCGACATTCTGGTGAACAACGCCGGAATTACCAAGGACGGCATCATGCTGCGCATGACTGAGGCTCAGTGGGACGCTGTGATTGCAGTGAACCTGAAATCGGCATTCAACTTCATCCACGCTTTGCTGCCTATCATGATGCGTCAGCGCGTGGGCTCAATCATTAATATGGCCAGTGTGGTGGGCGTTCACGGCAATGCCGGCCAGGCCAACTATGCTGCGTCGAAGGCCGGCCTTATCGCCCTGGCCAAGAGTGTGGCACAGGAGATGGGCAGCCGCGGCATCCGCGCCAACGCCATCGCGCCGGGCTTTATCGACACCGCAATGACCCAGGCTCTGCCCGAAGAGGTGCGCAAAGAGTGGGCTCAGAAGATTCCTCTGCGCCGTGGCGGCACCGTCGACGACATCGCCAACGTGGCAACCTTCCTGGCCAGCGACATGGCCAGTTACGTCACCGGTCAGGTTATCCAAGTGGATGGCGGCATGAACATGTAATCAGGCGTTAATTTTACGAAACAAGCATTTTAGGGATGTGCCGAAAAGCGCATCCCTAAATTATTGGTGATTTCTATAGTGGCTATGTGAGATTGCGGAGTGGTCAGTTTGAGTCGATTACAGTGACTTCGCACTGGCTCATCTCGTGGTATTCTTCCCATTGCGGGTCTTCCTCGGCACGGAAGGTGAGTGGCATGGCAGGCAGCGGAGCCAGTATTTCGTTAAACTTGCGCTGGAAGATGTGCAGCGAGCGGGTGTAGAACACCCAGTTGCGCTCGCCGGCGCCGGTGTAGATGCCTGTGAGCACCGCCACCGGGTCGCGCATGAACTCGCTGTCAAGCGCCTCGGTGACGTTTTGCATCAGTTTGCTCGTCTCCACGTCGGGCATGCCGCGGTGCTGGTCGTCATACTGCCAGGTGACCTCCACGCGGTAATTGTACACGCCCATGTCGATGATGTGCTGCAGTGCTCGCCGTCCGGTGACCATGACGGTCTGGTCGTCGTCGCTGGTGGCGGGTGCCGTCCACCAGTCGTCGGGGATGATTATCTTTGCCATGATAGTTGCGAATTTTCGACAACTAAATTAGGCATTTTTTTTCATATAGAGTGCATAGTTGCGGAAAAAAATGTGAGCATCGGTTTGTCATATCTTGACAAGCCTTTGTTCGTCAATCGTTTGCATTGCACTTGAAGATTTTTTAACAGTAAATGTTTTGTGCGGTGGCGCTAGATGGTGTAACTTTGCAGTCCCTTTGTGAGAACAAGCCTCTCTCCCAGGGGGCAAGACGATGCTTGATGGCACGCCTTGGCTCGCCGAAAATCGGCAGGGAATAGGCCCGACGGTTGTCGCGCTTTTTCTCCGATTATTAACCGAAAATTGAATTGAATGAACAAAGCATTGTTTGCGCTTGCGACAGTGGCGCTCGTTGTGGTTTTCACTTCGGCACGCTACACAGCCCCCGCCGATGCCCGTGTTGGCTTCCAGGCCCCCACGCTGCATCTGACTGGTGAACAAGGCGAAAAGTCGCTCGCGCAGTACCGCGGACAGTGGGTGCTCGTAACCTTCTGGACCTCGGCAGAGCCGCAGTCGCGACTGCTCAACATTGAGCATGCACGCGCTGCTGAAAGCGGCAATGGGTTTGCCCACGTGGGCGTGAACCTGGACCGCAGTCGCGGGCTCTTTAACCTGCTTGTGGCATGTGACAATGTGCAGGGCTCTGCCCAGTGGCACGTCGACGCACACGAGCGCGAACAGGTGATGAACCTGTGGCGACAAAGCGACGAACGGTTGACGTCGTTGCTCATCGACCCCACCGGAAAGGTGGCGGCAATCAACCCCAGCGCCAGCGAACTCAAGAAACTTTGAGCGGCGCTACCCATCACGGGCGGTTAGCCCGGCAACGGCGGCAAGGCTGTGAGGCCTTGCCGCCGCTTTTATTTATCCCCACCAAACAATAGCCTATATAGTTATAGCCTCTGTAATTGCTATCTCCTCTATAGCCCCTATACGCCTAAAAAAAATATTGGTGTCCAGTAAAAGTCCAAGGGATATTGCAGTTTTGTTTTGGCGCATCGATAGCCGCCTGTAGGGACGCGCCATGGCGCGTCGTGCGTGATGAAAATGATGAAAAAAGGACCGTCCCCTTTTCATCAGTTTTGTTTTTGGCGCGCATCGATATCCGCCTGTAGGGACGCGCCATGGCGCGTCGTGCATGATGAAAATGATGAAAAAAAGGACCGTCCCCTTTTCATCAGTCAACTGCTACACTTTTCTCGAGTAACCCGAAAAAGATTGGACAAAGGTGCTGCAAGACGCCGAGCCCCCCGATAACCATCGCTTTTCGACTGAGGGGGCTTACTTTTTCAAAAAAACATTCGCAACGCCTGTTTATCGGCATTGCGGACGCCTGATTCACGCAATTTCAACTTTTACCGGACAGCAATAAGAATAAATACGTTATAGGGCTGTTGAGAATTTTACCGGACACCAATAATAAAAAAAGCGGAGAGGCTTTCACAAGCATCTCCGTTCTCCTTTCACGTGTTTATTATCTTTAATTGTTACTACTTTCTCAGGTGTTTTGTGATTATCATTAATCTCACTATTATTTTATTTTCAGCACTTGTCCGGTGCGCAGCGTGTTGCTGCTCAGGCCGTTCATGCGCTTGATTTGTGCCACTGTGACGCCATTACGCGAGGCGATGCCCTCGATGGTGTCGCCGCTGCGCACCTTGTAGGTGCTGCGTGCTTCGGTTGCGGGCACGCTGGCGGCAGTGGTGGTTTGCGTTGTGGCGTAACTTACCGTTTCCTGCTTTGCCGGTGTGGCGCTTGCGCTGCGGCCGGGCGTGTTGCTTCGCGCCTGGGTGTAGGTGCTCTTGCGGAAGGTATAGGTGTCGGTGTGCGTTACGCGGTGCTCAAAGTCGAAAATTGCCTCGGGGTTGATGGCGTAGCCCATGAAGCGCGTCTCGAAGTGCAGGTGCGGGCCGGTAGAACGGCCAGTGGAACCGCTGAGTGCGATGGGTTGTCCGGCTTTGACATATTGGTTGGGCTGAACGAGGAAGCGCGAGAGGTGGCCGTAGACAGTCTCCAGGCCGTTCTCATGGCGCACAATCACGTAGAAGCCGTAGCCGTTGCGCTCATATTTGGTCAGGCGAACGCGGCCGCTGAAGGCCGAGCGTACGGTGTCGCCAAGCGGGCAACGCAGGTCAACGCCCTTGTGGTTGCGTCCGAAGCGAGGACGGTAGCCATAGTGCGAGGTGACGTAGTTGCTCTTGATGGGCATCACATAGTTCCTGACATTGATCACTTTCATATCGGGCACGTCTTCTTCTTTGAAGGGGTTTACGCGTCCGCTGTCCCAACCCTCGGTGTAGATATCGGGTTCGGGCTCTTCTTCTTGGTAAAGTCCCGAGGCGTACTTCTGCGACTCCTCGAGTTTGATTTGTTCTTGTACACGCTGCTGACGGGCAAGCAGGTTGGCGTGCATACGTGAATTGTTGGAAGCACTCTGAAGATTCTGCGCCACGGCGTTGTTTCCCGTGATTGCCATGATGGCAACGAGTGCAGCGCAAGTAATATTACGTATTATACTCATAAGCGTTTTTAGTGAATAATTCAATAATGTGAAGAGTTGCTGTTTTCAATCAGAAGAAATCAAAGAAGAAGAACAGGGCTGCCCACCGGCGGTCCACATTTTCCACTTTTCCGATGCAGGAGTTGCTGCTGTTGCGCACGGTGCCGTCGCTTTCCACTTTACCGATGTAGGAGTTGCTGCTGTTGCGCACGGTGCCGTCGCTTTCCACCTTTCCCAGGTAGGAGTTGCTGCTGTTGCGCACGGTGCCGTCGCTCTCAATCTTACCCATGTAAGAGTTGCTGCTGTTGCGAATGGTGCCGTCGCGCTCAATCTTGCCACGATAGGAGTTGCTGCTGCTGCGCACGGTGCCGTCGCGCTCAATCTTGCCCAGATAAGAGTTGCCGCTGCTGCGCAAAGTCTGCGCTGTGGCGTCGGCTCCGGCAAGCATCATGACGAGCAGAGCGATGATTGAAAACAGTCGAAATTTCTTCATTGTGAAAAGAGATTTTGTTTAAAAAACGCTCAAAATTAGTGCTTTATTTTGGACCGGGGGCAAAATTTTCGGCTAAAAAGTGTAAAGTTTGGTTTATACATGTAAAGCATGCGGCCAGGACCAACGCAAAGCACCACTGAGTATCAATTGGTTACGGTTAAATGTTATTTATATTTAACGGAGCGCACCAGGATAGCGGAAATGGTGACTAATAAGCAGTTATAATTAATTTTGGATGGTTTTGGCAGAGTCAGCCATCACGAGATTTGCGCCCAGTTTACCGTCTTGTCGAAGAGGCAGTGCAACTGTGCGTCGAGGCGCCTGCCCTTTGGGCTCTCAAGCAGCGGGTCGGCGTTCAGGATCGCCTGCGCGTCGTCGCGTGTGAGTTGCACAAGTTGGCCATCGGTGGCCAGGTTGGCCACCTTAAGGTTGAAGGCTATGCCGCTCTGCTGGGTGCCCTCGATGTCGCCCGGCCCGCGTTGCCGCATGTCTTCCTCGGCGATGAGGAAGCCGTCGTTGGTCTCGGTCATCACTTCGAGGCGTCGGCGCGTGTCGGCGTTGAGTTTGAACTTTGTCATCAGCACGCAGTAACTCTGGTCGGCGCCACGGCCCACACGGCCGCGCAACTGGTGCAGTTGCGACAGGCCGAAGCGCTCGGCGTTTTCGATGACCATCACGCTGGCGTTAGGCACGTTTACACCCACCTCGATTACGGTGGTGGCAACTAAGATGTGGGCCTGGTGCGTGGCGAAGAGTTCCATCTGGTGATCCTTCTCGGCGGGCTTCATGCGGCCGTGAACCATGGCCACACGATAGTCGGCAAACTGCTCGCAGATGGTGTCGTAGCCCGCCTGCAGGTCGTGCAGGTCGAGTTTCTCGCTCTCCTCGATGAGCGGGTACACGACGTAGATTTGGCGGCCCTTCCTGAGTTGGTCGTGCATGAAGCGGTACACGTCGTAGCGGTGGTCCTCGTAGCGCATCACCGTGTGCACCGGCTTGCGGCCCGGAGGCAACTCGTCGATGATGCTCACGTCGAGGTCGCCATAGACGGTCATTGCCAGCGTGCGCGGGATGGGCGTGGCGGTCATCACAAGCACGTGTGGCGGCGTGTCGCTCTTTTTCCACAGTCGCGCGCGCTGGGCCACGCCGAAGCGGTGCTGCTCGTCGATGACGGCAAGCGCCAGGCGGGCAAATTTCACGTTGTCCTCAATCAGGGCGTGGGTGCCGATGAGGATTTGCAACTCGCCGCTTTGCAGGCCGGCATGGATGACGTCGCGTTGCCGCTTGCGGGTTGACCCGGTGAGCAGCGCCACCGTCACGCCCAGCGGCTCGGCGAGCGCCTTGATGGTCTCGTAATGCTGTCCGGCGAGAATCTCGGTGGGGGCCATGATGCACGCCTGGTAGCCGTTGCCCAGCGCGATGAGCATCGTCATGAAGGCCACGATGGTCTTTCCGCTGCCCACGTCGCCCTGCAGCAGGCGGTTCATCTGACGGCCGGTGCACATGTCGGTCCACATCTCGCGAATCACGCGCTTTTGCGCGCCGGTGAGTTCAAAGCCGAGCACGTTGTGGTAGAAATCATGGAAGTAACTGCCCACCTGCGTGAATTTGTAGCCATCGAGTTTGTCATGCTCACCCTTGATGTATCGCAGGATGTTGAGTTGCAGGAAAAACAGTTCCTCATACTTGATGCGGAACTGCGCGCGGTGCAGTTCGTCGATGCTTTTTGGCGCGTGCATGGCCACCAAGGCGTCGTGCAGCGGCATCAGGCGGCGGCTCTCGCGCAGGCTGGCGGGCAGCGTCTCGGCAATGTTTTTCACGGCGTCGGTGGCGAGAAGCGGGTTCACCAGTTTGCTTATTGTGCGCGAACTGAAGGCGCGGCTGTGCAGGCGCTCAGTGAGGTTATACACCCCCTGCAGACCCATTTGCGGCTGCGAGGGCTTGTATTCGTCGACCTCGGGGTGGATGATGCTGTAGTGGTTTTGGAAGGCGGTGGGCTTGCCAAAGAGCAGATACTCGACGCCGCTGCGATAACTCTGCTGGATGCTCTTCACACGGTTGAACCACACCACCTCGATGGTGCCGCTGCCGTCGCCGAACAGCGCCTGCAGACGCCGCTTAGCCCCTTCGCCAGCCACGGTGAAGGTGATAAAGCGGCCCTTGATTTGGATGTAGGGCATGTCGCCGTTAATGTCGGCAATGCGGTAAATCGTGCTGCGGTCGATGTGCCGAAACGGGAAGTAGTACAGCAGGTCGTGAAACGTGTGGATGTCGAGTTCGCTGGCCAGCAACTCGGCACGCTTGGGGCCTACGCCTTTCAGGTACTGTATGTCGAGTTTCCGCAGGTCACTCATTTTGCATCAGCATTTCGGCCACGGCGAGGTCGGCCGGATGGGTTATCTTGATGTTTTTCGGGTCGCCGTCGAAGAGGGCCACCGGCTCGTGGTACATGCTTTCGTACACCGACGCATCGTCGGTAAACAGCGGGTTGTAAGGCTGGGCGTAGGCCTTCTGGAGTTTCTCCAGGTTGAAGCACTGCGGTGTCTGCACGGCGCGCAATGTCGAGCGGTCCACGATGTGGCTGCCGCCGTCGGCGTCGAGTTGGCGCACCGAGTCGGTGACGGGCACAACCGGCACTGCGCTGCCGTATCGTGCCGCCGTGCCGCGAGCCAACAGTATCAGATTGTCGGAGACCAACGGGCGCACGCCGTCGTGAATGAGAATCAGCGCGTCGGGGTGCGGGCAATCGCAGTAAGAGAGCGCGTTTTTCACGCTGTGGAAGCGCGTCGCGCCACCCGTCACCACACGATGAGGCACCGTGAAGTCGTGTTGCTTGCACAGAGCCTCCCAAGTGGCGATATGGTCCTCGGGGAGCACTACGCGGATGAAGTGTGGCCGGCCCGAACACGCTCGGTCGAAACGCTCTATGGTGTGCATGAGCACCGGGCGCCCGTTGAGCGGGAGAAACTGCTTGGGGGTGGCACTGCCGAAGCGCGTGCCGCTGCCGCCGGCAACGATTATGATGAAATCCTTCATATGCTTGAGTGTGTGGTTGCTTTGTGGTGTGGCAAAGTTACAAAAAAAACGGCATTGGGCAAAGGTCTACCGCGCATATTGTGCCGTAATCGACTTGTCGCTCTTGAGCAACTCTGCCGGCGTGCCCGAGAAAATCACGTTGCCGCCAAGTTCACCGGCGCCGGGACCCATCTCCACCACAAAGTCGGCGGCGCGAATCACGTCGGTGTTGTGCTCGACCACGTAAACCGTGTTTCCGGCGTCGACCATGCTGTTAAACAGGTCGATAAGGTGGTGCACATCCTTGAGGTGCAGGCCGTCGGTGGGCTCGTCGATGATGAATATTGCGCGCTGGCCGCCCTTGTCAACGGGGGCGGTGTAGGGCTGCAGGTACGAGGCGATTTTCATGCGCTGCAACTCGCCGCCCGACAGCGTGCTGAGCGCCTGGTTGAGGTGCAGATATTCCAGGCCGACCACCATGAGCGGCCGCAACTTCTGCTCGATGACCGTGCCGGCAAAAAACTCGGTGGCGCGACGCACCGACATGTCCATCACCTGGGCGATGTTCATGCCGCGGACGGTGTATTGCAGTGTCTCGGGCGAGTAGCGCAGGCCGTGGCAGGCCTCGCAGGTGGTCTCGATATTGTCCATAAATGCCATTTCGGCCACTACCACGCCCTTGCCGCCACACACCGGGCAGCCGCCCTTGCCGTTGAAGGTGAACTGCTGCTCGCGCATCTTGTGGGCGCGTGCAAACACCTTGCGGATGTCGGTGGCAACGTCGATGTAGGTCGCCGGCGTAGAGCGCAGACTCACGCCGATGTTGCGCTGGCTGATGTAGACCACGGGCTGCTGGCTCGCGAGCCTGAAACTCTCCATGAGCGAACTCTTGCCGGAGCCCGCCACACCGGCGACAACGGCGAGCACGCCAAGCGGCAGGTCGATGTCGACCGCCTTGAGGTTGTGCAGCGTGGCGCCGCGCAAGGCATGGGTGCCGGTGGCTCGGCGTGGCGACGTGTTGAGCGCGCCCTGGTGGGTGAGCATCTGGCCTGTGCTGGTGCCGCTGTGAAGCAGGGCGTCGTAGGTGCCCTCGAAAATCACCTGGCCTCCCGCGCTGCCGGCTCCGGGACCCATGTCCACGATATGGTCGGCAAGGCTGATCATCTGCTTGTGATGCTCGACAAGCAGGACGGTGTTGCCAGCATCGCGCAAACGCCGCACCGAGTGGCGCAAGCGCTCAATGTCGTGGTCGTGGAGGCCGATACTGGGCTCGTCGAGGATGTAAAGCACGTCGGCGAGCGACGAATTTATGTACTTCGCAATCTTGCAGCGCTGCGCCTCGCCGCCCGACAGCGTGCCCACGGCGCGGTCCAGGCTCAGATAGCCCAGTCCAATCTCCTCGAGAGCCGTCAGACGCGCGCCGATGGCGGCCTTCAGGTCGACGGCCAGCGGCTGCGTGAGGCCCGCAATCCATGCGTTGAATTTGCTGATCGACATGGCGCACGCCTGGGCGATGTTGATGCCGTCGATCTTGCACGACAGCACGCGCTGGCTCAGTCGCGTGCCGTGGCAGTCGGGACACACACCCATGCGCAGCATGGGGTTGAGCACCGCGCTGTGCAGCAGGCCCTCTTCCGAGTTGATGATGCTGCGGTACATGCGCGGGATGATGCCCTCGTACTTTGCCGTCTTGGGCCAGTTGGCCGGCGGGTTCTTCAGCCTGATTTGAGGACTGTTCAGGAACAGGTCCAGTTCTTCGGGCGTGTAGTCCTTGATCTTTTTGTCAAGGTCAAACAAGCCGCTGTGCGCGTAGCGTATCCAGCGCCAGCCGCCCTTGCCGAAGGCGATGTAGTGTATCGTGTCCTCGTCGTTAAGGCTCTTGTCGAAGTCGATGAGTTTGTGGATGTCAAGTTCGCGAATCTCGCCCAGGCCCGAACAGCGCGGGCAACTGCCCTCGGGGTGGTTAAACGAGAAGGACTCGGCATAGCCCACAAAGGGCTGGCCCACACGCGAGAAGAGCAGGCGCAGCAGCGCCGCCACGTCGGTGTAGGTGGCCACCGTCGATCGCGAGTTCTGTGCCGGCTTTTTCTGGTCGATGACGATGGCGATAGGCAGGTTCTCGATGGCGTCGACATGCGGACGACCGTATTTGGGCAGATACTGCTGCACAAACGTCGGGAACGTGTCGTTCAACTCTCGCCGCGACTTGGCCGCGATGGTGTCGAGCACGAGCGAACTCTTGCCCGACCCCGACACGCCTGTGAACACGGTGATGGCATGCTTAGGGATGGCGAGCGTGACATCCTTCAGGTTATTCTCCCGCGCTCCCTTTATTATTATAGTGTCGCTATTCATAAGTCACATAATTGTCAAGCAAAGTTACAAAAACCCCCTCAATCTCCAACCGTCCCCTTTGATGGTCATTTGGGCTTGCGGCGGACGGTCCAGCCGAAGTGGCCCAACTCGTCGCCCAGGCTGTAGTAGTGGCCGTGGCAGTAGGTGATCAGGTCGGCGGCTTGAAGGTCGAGGGCGCCGGTGTCGGGGTCGAGATAACGGTCGTCGACGATGACGTTCATCACCTGTGCGATAAACATGTCGTGAGTGCCCAGGCGCATGATGTCGCGCACGGCACACTCGATGCTCACAGGCGCCTCGGCGATGTAAGGCGCGGCCACGGTGACTCCTGCCACGGGCGTGAGGCCCATCTCTTTCCACTTGTTGCAGTCGCGGCCCGACCGCACGCCGCACCAGTCGGTGGCGCGTGCTAGGGCGCGGTTGGTGAGGTTGAGCGTGAACGCCATGTTGCGCTCGATTATGGCGTGGCTGTAGCGCTCGGGCCTGATCGAGACGTAGCACATTGCGGGGTCGCTGCATATCGTGCCCGTCCAGGCAGCCGTGAGCATGTTGTATTCCTCTACATCTTTTCCGCAGGTCACGAGCAGGGCCGGCAGCGGGTAAATCATGGTTCCTGGTCGCCAGTTTTGTTTCATAATGCTATAATTGTCGGTCGTAGTTTGCGATTTCCAGATTCTTGGTGATGTTGTCCACCAAATAATCTCTCTCGCAAATTTAGTGTTATTTCGTGACGTGTGCAAGCAATCACGCCGTTTTGTGGCAAAGCGTGTGTGGTTGCTAATCCAACGGGCTATCGCTGAGGCGATGATGGTAAAAAAAATGTGATTTTTCTTGGTGGATATGGGCTTTTAGTAGTAACTTTGCAAGTTATTACAGGAACTCCGTTTTGTAGCATTACAAGATTTAAAAGATATGGCTCACAAAAAAAGCAAGAAAGCGCTGCAGCGCGAGCGCAGGCAGAAGATTGTTAAACGCATGTGGTACGGCTTTGCCGGCTTCGTGGGGCTGCTGCTGTTGCTGTTCATATTGATATATAACGGCGTGATAGGCTATATGCCCGCCATCGACCAGTTGCGTAACCCCACCGACAAGTTTGCCTCGACCATCTATGCCGCTGGCGGCGAGGAGATGGGTCGCTACTACCGCAGCAAGGGCAACCGCGTGTATGTGGAGTACGACCAGTTGTCGCCCTATCTGCACGACGCTCTGGTGGCCACCGAGGACGTGCGCTTCGAGGAGCACTCGGGTATCGACGTGAAGGCGCTGGGCCGAGCCATCGTCAAGCGCATAATCTTGGGGCAAAAGAGCGCCGGTGGTGGCAGTACCATCACGCAGCAACTTGCCAAGCAACTTTATTCGCCCGAGTCGAGCAACATCTTCGAGCGCGCCTTGCAGAAACCCATCGAGTGGGTCATCGCCGTGAAACTTGAGCGCTTCTACACCAAGGACGAAATCATACAGATGTACTTCAACCAGTTTGACTTCCTCAACAATGCCGTGGGCATCAAGACGGCGGCCTTTGTCTACTTCGGCAAGGAGCCCAGCCAACTCAACATTCAGGAAGCCGCCACGCTGGTGGGTATGTGCAAGAACCCCAGTTATTATAACCCTCACCGCTACTTGGAGCGCACTCGCGAGCGCCGCAACACGGTGCTCGAGCAGATGCTGAAGGCTGGCTACCTCAACCAGCAGCAGTGCGACTCGCTCAAGCAAACGCCGCTGCTGCTCAACTTCAACCGCGTGGACCACAACGACGGCCTCGCGCCGTACTTCCGCGAGGAGTTGCGCCGCGTGATGACGGCAAAGAAGCCCGAGCGCAAGAATTATCCGAAATGGAACCAGCAGGCGTTTATCGACGACTCGATAGCCTGGGAGGAAAACCCGCTCTTCGGCTGGTGCCAGAAGAACAAAAAGCCCGACGGCTCGCATTACGACCTGTACAGCGACGGCTTGAAAATCTACACCACCATTGACGAGCGCATGCAGCAGTATGCCGACGAGGCAGTGAAGCAGCACATGTCGAAGACGCTGCAGCCCGCCTTCCAGCGTGAGCGCGGTGGCATGAAGAATCCCTACACCAACAACACCAGCGAACTCTCGTCGCAAGCCAAGCAGGCGCTCATCAACAACGCCATCAAGCGCTCGGAGCGCTACCGCGTGCTGCAAAAGCAGGGCATGACCGAGAACGAAATCATGAGCAACTTCAGGACTCCCACCGAGATGCAACTCTTCAGTTACGATGGCGAGTACGAAGCAAAGATGACGCCCTACGACTCGCTGCTCTACACCAAAACCTTCTTGCGCTGCGCAATGATGGCGATGGACCCCGTCACGGGTTATGTCAAGGCTTATGTGGGCGGCCCCGACTTCCGCTTCTTTAAATATGACATGGTGTCGACCGGACGCCGTCAAATCGGTTCTACCGTAAAGCCATTCGTCTACAGCCAGGCTGTGGAGATGGGCGGCCTCACACCATGCTCGGTGCGCCCCGGCGGCTCGCCTAACATCCACTGGTACGGCACTGTGTGGAACCCCAAGGGTGTGGGCGGCACGATGACCATCAAGTCGGCGTTGACTCACTCCACCAACTCGATTTCGGCCGGCTTTATGCGCGGCACCAGCCCCAACTGGATTGAAAAAGCCGGCTACTACACCATGTCGCCCAGCGAGTTGGTGCGGTGGATGAAGAGTTTCGGTATCACCAGCGCGCTCGACTCGGTGCCCGGTATCAGCCTGGGAGCCTGTGAAATCACGCTGCGCGAGATGGTGGCGGCCTACTCGGCGTTTGCCAACGGCGGCATGCGTGTCGACCCCATCTACGTGACGCGCATCAGCGACAACCGCGGTAACGTGCTGGCCGACTTCACGCCACGCCACCGCGAAATCATGAGCAACGACACCTACCTGAAGATGCTCACAATGCTCATGAGCGTTGTGGAGTCGGGTACTGGTTCGCGACTGCACTCAAGTTACGGCTTGCATGCCGAGATGGGCGGCAAGACCGGTACGACCAACAGCAACAGCGACGGTTGGTTCATGGGCTTCACGCCCGACCTCGTCTGTGGCGTGTGGGTCGGCGGCGAGGAGCGTTACATCCACTTTGTGAGCACCGCCATGGGACAGGGTGCCGAGGCGGCACTGCCTATCTATGCCTTGTTCTGGAAAAAGGTCTATGGCGACTCGTCGTTGCCTTACTCGCAGGACACCAAGTTTAAGATTCCGTCAGGGTTCAACGCTTGTGCCGACGACTTCGGCGGCTGGAGCGGCTACCGCGGTGGCGGTGGCGGCGGTGGCGGCGAAGAAGGTGGCGGCCAGCAGGAAGAGATTATGGAAGGCGCATTTGATTAATCGCAGATCTGCGATTAATAGATTATAGAGTATAGATAAAGGAGGAGAGCCGCGGCTCTCCTCCTTTGTATTACGCTCTACGAAGTTTTCTGTAACTCTTTATCTGCGCACCTTTCAGTCTCGTGTTTAGGGCAAGCCGGGCTCGATGCGGCTTTTGTGAACATAGCCAATGCACTCACCATCCCAATACACTTTGTACCAATCGCTGTCGGTCTTATCGTAGGTGATAGTATTGTCGGTTTCAAGTGTCCTCACGACGGGATAACTGCCGCCGGGACCTTGACGGACATTTACATAATTGTCGACCGGGTCGGTAAGCATTCCTTTGTAAAGCCCCATTTTTACCCAACTCTCGGGAATGGCCGGCGACATAAACTCTGATTCACAGTAAATCTGCACCTTACCGTTGCCAACAGATTTAACGTAAACCTCTTGTCCCTTTTCAACTGAGGCACTCCATGGCGACGTGAAATGTGCGTCGCGGAGCATAATGCCATTTCTGATTTCATCGGCCCTGCTCACAAATGCAGTGAGGGCGAGAACAATAATTAATAGTAATTTTTTCATAGTAACACTACGTTAATTTGTTGTATGTCAGTTTATAAATAAGTTCGAAAAGTAGTATCAGGTTACCGCCATTTTTCTACACGGGGTCGACGTCGTAGGTGAGTTTGATGGTGCGCCACCGTGCGTCGATGGTGAGCATCTGCTCATAGAGCGAGCGCAGAA
>JAEEGL015006312.1_pt1 | contig 21308 bp, 20 predicted proteins | sample 9134231 | NCBI WGS metagenome assembly JAEEGL01 (sample SAMN16246548, study PRJNA631951) | gut metagenome | biome: gut microbiome; feature: rumen; material: fiber-attached | host: Bos | place: Iran: Karaj | collected 2018-10
ATATGACAAAGCCGGAGGCTACGGTATACAAGGACTTGGCTCCAAGCTGATATCTCATATTGACGGAGATTTTTTCAATGTAGTCGGGCTTCCTGTAGGACATCTCTTCAATGAACTGAAAAAGGCTTGTAACTAAAACATTCATATAAACTAATAATAAGTCAATAAAATCAATAATTATAAAGGAGTATTTATCATGAACTCAACTGCATTTCTTTCTGCTGACATTCTTTTACCCAAAGACTGCGACATGCACAAGTGGTCCGTTATTGCATGTGACCAGTACACCAGCGAACCAGAATACTGGGACGAGGTAAGCACAACTGTCGGCAGCTCTCCATCAACGCTTAATCTTATCCTTCCGGAACTATATCTTGAGCAGGACGGCGTTGAACAGCGTATAGATAATATACACAAGTCTATGGACAAGTATGTTTCTGACGGTATTTTCAAAGAATACAAGGATGCTATGGTATATGTTGAGCGTACTCAAAGCAATGGAATCCTACGTCAGGGCATAGTCGGCGCCATCGACCTTGAAAAATATGATTTCTCAAAAGGCAGCAGTTCAGAAGTAAGAGCTACCGAAGCTACTGTTATTGAGCGTATACCTCCCCGTATCAAGGTTAGGCAGGGTGCTCCTCTTGAGCTTCCACATATCATGATACTCATTGATGACCCCGACTGTACGGTTATTGAGCCTCTTGCAAAGAAAACATCGGACGCTAGCAAGCTATATGATTTTGAACTCATGCAGAACGGTGGCAGCATAAAAGGCTGGCTGATTGACAAATCCGCACAGGAAACTGTTGACAAGGCTCTCTGTGCTCTTGCAGATCCCGACACATTCTGCAAGAAATACGGACTTTCTGATACACCTGTTCTCCTCTATGCTATGGGCGACGGAAATCACTCTCTTGCTACAGCTAAGGAGTTCTATGAACAGCTCAAAAAAGCCAATCCTGGCAAAGATCTATCAAATCATCCTGCACGCTATGCTCTTGCAGAAATTGTTAATCTCCACAGTGAAGCCCTCAAATTCGAGGCAATTCACCGTCTTGTGTATGATATTGACTGTAACAAGCTCATAAACGAGCTCACAGCTGCACTGCAGCTCTCTGAAACAAGAATTTCAGACCAGTACATTATCTGCTCATGCAATGGCACGGAGAAAAAGCTCTACATTAACAAAAAGTCGTCTAATCTTTCTGTAGGTTCTCTCCAGAATTTCCTCGATAGTTACATAAAGGCAAACGGTGGAAAGATTGACTATATTCACGGTGCTGATACTGTTAAAACTCTAGCTGAGAAACACAGCGGAATCGCTTTCATTCTTCCGGATATGGACAAAGCACAACTCTTCCCTACCGTTATCAAGGACGGAGCTCTCCCAAGAAAGACATTCTCAATGGGACACGCTGAGGACAAGAGATTTTATATAGAAGCACGAAGAATTGTTGAATAATGGAATTGTTAAGTAGAATCGCCGAGCTCCACACCACGGAGCTTGGCGCAATTCGTATAAAGAGGAATTTATCACTTGACTGTGATGACGTTGTTGCATGGTGTAAAGAACAGCTATGCTCTCCCGAAGCCCTTATCGAACGCAAAGGAAAAAACTGGTACGCAACCGTAAATGGCTGCATCATCACTGTTAACGCCTACAGCTATACCATAATAACTGCCCACAAACTTAAAATTAAGGAGCATTGAAATGAATATAAGGAAATTTGAATTAGCAGACGCAGAAGCGGTCTCTTCAGTAATCATTAAAACTATCAGGATATCTAATGCTAAGGACTATCCTTCTGAACTCATGGAAGAACTGGTAAAGTCCCAGCAGCCACAAAACATTATCGAACGCGCAAGCTGGACTCATTTTTATGTAGTCGAAGACGATAATATAATAATCGGCTGCGGATCCATAGGTCCATTCTGGGGAAAAGAGGATGAAAGTGGTCTGTTCACTATATTTGTTCTTCCAGAGTATCAGGGCAAAGGAGTTGGCAGACTTATAATAGAAACTTTAGAAAAGGATGAATACTTTCTCAGAGCAAAGCGCATAGAGATTCCATCGTCCATTACCGCCTGTCAGTTCTACAGGAAATTCGGCTACGATTACAAGAACGGTGTTGCAGAGCTTGATGATGAGCACCTGTACCGTCTCGAAAAGTTTAGAGAGGTTTAAGGAATAATATGTCCGAACGGTTTTCAAGAACACAACTCCTTTTCGGTGAAGAAGCCATGAATATCCTTGCGCGCTCACATGTTGCAGTTTTCGGCATAGGCGGAGTAGGTGGATACACAGTTGAAGCCCTTGCACGTTCAGGAATAGGTGCTCTCGACCTCATCGACGATGATAAGGTTTGCATAACAAACATAAACCGTCAGATAATTGCCCTGAACAGCACTATCGGCATGTATAAGGTAGATGCTGCTGCGCATCGCATACACGAGATAAATCCAGATTGTAAGGTGAAATGTCACAGAATGTTCTATATGCCCGATACTGCGGATAAAATTGATTTTACGCAGTATGATTATGTTGTAGACGCAATTGACACCGTAACAGGGAAGATAGAGATAATAATGCAGGCGCAAAACAATGGAGTTCCGGTTATCAGTTCAATGGGAGCGGGAAACAAGCTTGATCCCACCGCATTTGAAGTCTCAGATATATACAAAACTTCCGTGTGTCCTCTTGCAAAGGTTATGCGCTATCACCTCAAACGCCGCAATGTAAAAAAGCTTAAAGTTGTCTACTCAAAGGAACAGCCTATACCACCAAAAGGACAGGCAGCTGCGGATGGCTCAGGGGAAACAGATATGCGTACAGGCTCGGCAAGGCGAGCAACTCCTGGTTCTACTGCATTTGTGCCATCTGTAGTTGGGCTTATAATTGCGGGAGAAGTTATAAAAGACCTTACTGGCATCAATAAAAGATAACATTATTAAATATAAAAAGGTGGCTTGAACAATTGATGAAAATGTAAAAACGAGGTTAAGCCCAATGAACAACTTAGAAAAAAGCATTGCTGCTTCAAAAGAAAACTTTGAAGCAGCATTTTCAGAAAAGAATTTCTACAACAAACAGACAAATGACAAATCTCATCTTGAGGCAATACTCGATATTCTTCCAATAAAAAGTGATATGAGGATACTCGACCTGGGAACAGGCAGCGGCTATCTTGCCTTTGCACTTGCGAATAAATATCCAAAGGCAACGATCATAGGACTTGATATCGTCGAAAAAGCACTTGATCAGAACAGACACTCTGCAAAACTAGACGGACTTAGTAATATCAGCTTCTTTACCTATAATGGTATAACATTTCCTTTTGAAAATAGAAGCTTTGATATGGTGGTCTCTCGATACGCTCTCCACCATTTTCCGGATATAAGCAAGAGCATTTCTGAAGTAAGCCGTGTTTTAACCGATAATGGCTATTTTTTCATTTCTGACCCTACACCCAATGAGGAAGATATCTATGGATTTGTCGACGAATACATGCAGGTAAAGACCGATGGGCACATCAGATTCCGCTCTTATTCCGAGTGGATTGTTATTTGTAAAAAATCCGGATTTAAGTTTACCGATTCCTTCAAAAGCATTATTCGTTTTCCCAGAAAATACGATAAAATATATGCAACAATAATGAACAGGTACCCGAAGGAAATTGTCAACGGATATGAAATCAAAACTACAAAGGATGAGATATTAATCACTGAACAGGTCAATAATATACTTTTTTGCAAGGGAATTTAGTATTTACCACTATATTCCCTTGACCTTTTCTACTTTTTGTGCTATGATAATTGGTATTGGAATATTTAAGAAAGAAAGGTAACAAAATGCATTTTAACGAACTGAATTTGTCTGAGGAGCTTATCCGTGCTGTAGAAGAGCTTGGATATACTGAGATGACTGAGATACAGCAGCAGAGCATTCCTTTGTTGCTTGAGGGACGCGACGTAGTAGGACGCTCAAATACAGGTACAGGTAAGACCGCAGCTTTTGGCATACCTGCCGTAGAAAGCATAACTGAATCTGACAGGAAGTCTACAGCTATTCTTATTCTTTGCCCCACACGAGAGCTTGCAATGCAGGCAAACGAAGAGATACGAAAGTTTGCAAAATTCAAGGAGGGCGTGAAGTCCTCCGCAATATACGGCGGAGCTAGCATGGAAAAGCAGATACACGAGCTAAAGCGCGGTGCGAATATAGTAATCGGTACTCCCGGCCGTGTAATGGACCATATACGCAGAAGAACACTAAAACTCGATAATATCCGTACAGTTATACTGGACGAAGCAGACGAAATGTTAAATATGGGCTTCCGTGAAGATATCGAATCAATACTAGCAGATGTCCCAGAAAACAGGCAGACAGTGCTTTTTTCTGCAACAATGCCAAAAGAAATAATGGCAATAACAGAAAAATATCAGACTGATCCTATCCACATAAAAATAAAGACTGCACAGAAAACAGTTGAACTTATTGAGCAATTCTACTTTGAAGTAGCAATGGGACGCAAAACTGATGCATTAAAGCTTCTTCTCGCTGCATACAAACCTGCCTCAGCGATGGTTTTTTGTAACACCAAAGTCATGGTAGATCAGCTCACGGAAGAACTCGTTAAAAGCGGATTCCGCGCAGCTGGACTTCACGGTGATATGAAGCAGATACAACGCACGCAGGTAATGAACAGTTTCAAGAACAAAACTGCGGAAATACTCGTCGCAACTGACGTAGCCGCAAGAGGTATCGATGTTAGCGGAGTTGACGCGGTTTTCAACTATGATCTTCCGCAGGATAACGAATACTACATACACAGGATAGGAAGAACAGGACGTGCAGGCAGAACAGGAACAGCCTACACACTCATAAGCGGGAGAAAGCAACTCTTTGACCTTAGAGCCATTGAAAAATATACACATGCTGAAATACGCGAAATGCCCTTGCCTGAAAAATCGGACATCATAGCTATGAAAAAGGAAACCTTAGTCACTGATATCACCGAATCACAGGCTGGTCATAATGCATATGACATTCTTGACAGGCTCGCTTCGCAAGGTATAGATTACAGAGAAGCAGCCGCAAGAGTTATCGAGAAGATTCTGAAAGCCGAAACTGAAGCTCTCCCTGATCTTGAAAGCGCACGTCCTCTTAAAAAGGGCAGGAACAGTGGTGCAAAAACCGTCAAAATAGTGATTAATGTCGGAAGGAACCGCAGAATAGCCCCTAATTTTATACTAGGTGCTCTTGTTGATGCAACAGGCATGACAGGACGTGATTTCGGCAAAATTGACATTTTCGACGAACACACCACCGTAGAAGTTCCCGAAGCTGAATCTGAGTACATAATCGAGAGTACAGACTCCATCAAAATCAACGGAAATAAAGTGGAAGTAAAGCTTTACAAGGGCAGTGACAATGATAAATTCAGAAGTCGCCGCGCAAATGAGAAACCTCACTTTGACCGCAAAAAGAAAGCTTATGGGAACAAAAAAAGAGCGGAGATATTCTCCGATTACATACCTGACCGAAAAAAGCGCATGAAAAAAAGACATTAAGGAGTGATAAAAATGAACAGAAATATGAAACCGTGGATGAGAGTTATAATCCTTGTTCTTGCAGGAATAATGATAATCGGAGCCGTAGCACTGCCGTTTCTCAGATAAGAAGTGCTATTTTCTGCAAACAAAATTCAATACAATCTGTTTCAGGGAGTCCTTTTGGGGCTCTCTGTTTTTTTATCTCTGTTTAGCGTACAGATTATGACATATTCCGCGGACTTGTTGCATTATAATAATACTACAGACAGTAGCTCAGGAGGTGTACCGTGGAGACAATATATGTCGATGTACTCATAGTCCTGAATATTTATGTAAACTTCTTTCTGCTCCGAATAACCGCAGGGATAACGCATTCTCCCCTGCGGACGGGCAGATGTGCAGCTGCTTCGGTTTACGGTAGCCTTTTCTCGTTGACTATACTCCTGCCGGAACTAGGTACGCTTCTCTCTCTCATAATAAAGCTAGCAGCAGCAATCAGTATAATCGCACTTGCATTCGGTTATCACGGAAAGACACGACTGTTTCTTAATACAGCAGCATTCTTCACGGCGAATTTTGTACTTGCAGGGACCGTCTATGGCGTATACAATATGCTTAAACCTGAATTCATTCATTTTAATAACGCTTGCTTTTACATAGATTTTTCTCTTATTATACTCGTCGTATCTACTGCAGTTCTTTATTTTGCTGTTAGAATTATACAAATATTTGCTAACAAAGCTATTGACGGCGATTACATGGTAATTATCCGTAAAGGTGATAAAGTAATATCGCTTACCGGACTTGCAGATACAGGGAATGCTCTGGTAGATTATTTCACTGGATCTCCCGTGATAATCTGTTCCGAGGAAAGCTTTTCCAATCTTACTGGCACGGAGCTCAATATCTCACTTCTACCAAAAGGCTTCCGGTTGCTTCCATGTACTGCTGTCTCAGGTAATGGACTTATCCCAGTATTTCGCCCCGATGAGGTAGTAATAAGCAACTGCACAAACGGAGGAAGAAAGCCTGTGGACGCTGTCATAGGCTTCGGACAATGTGAAGGAAAAGCCATTTTTAACCCCAAACTGCTAAAAATATAGATGAAGGAGAAAAGACATGAACATTATCAGTATCATCAGTAAGTACCTAAAAAAAAGATTTACGGGCGAGATTTTCTACGTAAATGGATCGGATACGCTTCCTCCACCACTTACAAAAGAAGAAGAGACAGAGGTATTCTCTAGGCTTGCCACAAACGATACAGAAGCCCGGAACTGCCTTATTGAGCACAATCTTCGACTTGTGGTATATATTGCGAAAAAGTTTGAGACAACAGGCATAGGGATTGAGGATCTAGTTTCCATTGGCACAATAGGGCTCATCAAAGCTGTGAACACCTTCTGTCCCACGAAGAATATAAAACTTGCAACATATGCTTCGCGTTGTATTGAAAACGAAATACTTATGTTCCTGCGTAAATCTTCCCAATATCGCAACGACCTTTCCATAGACGAACCTCTGAATATAGACTACGACGGCAACGAACTGCTACTCTCAGATATCCTAGGTACTGACGATGATATCGTTAACAAGGGAATTGAGAACGAGGCTGAGCGCGACATACTCAGGAATGCTGTTTCTGAACTCTGTGACCGTGAAAGAGAGATAATGGAAATGCGATTCGGACTGATTGACGGAAAGGAAAAGACCCAGAAAGAAGTTGCTGACAGTATAGGTATTTCGCAATCATATATCTCAAGACTTGAAAAGAAGATAATCAAAAAACTAAGAATCAAGATAGAAAACGTATTTTGATCCCACTTTGCTATTTAACTTCTTAATTGTATATGTGTTTAAGGGAGCCCCATTGCTCGAAAAGGGGCTCCCTGAAGGAAATACTTATATTTCCTGATACTTAACCCAAAAAAACAAGTTCTTTTCAAATCACTTCAAATGACAAACGTTCAAATGACAAATTAGATTTTTTTGCGCTTCGGTGTTGTATAACGGGCAGATTTGTGATATAATAATTATATCTATATATTTCTCATCAGGAGTCATTGTATGAAAAAATGGAGCGTCGGAATACCCGACAGAAAAATCGTTTCCGCTCTTATACTTAACTGCGGTGTAAGTTCTCTTGCTGCAGCTGCCCTGGCGGCAAAGGGATACTCCACCGCAGAATCGGTAATGGAAAGCCTTAATGCTGATGAGCTTTCCGATCCGTTTCTCATAAAGGATATGCAAGGTGCTGCGGACACGATAAACAGCGCTATCGAAAATGGCGAACGCATATGCATTTACGGCGATTACGACTGCGACGGTATTATTGCCACAGTCATTTTATATTCTTATCTGCTCGAAACGGGCGCAAACGTTACATATTACATACCAGAACGAGCAGAAGGTTATGGACTTAATCAGAAAGCCATCGATAAAATAGCAACTGACGAAGTATCTCTCATTGTCACCGTAGATAACGGTATTTCCGCTATTTCCGAAGCCGAACACATATACTCTCTAGGCATGAGGCTTGTAGTAACCGACCACCACCGCCAGGGTGAACAGCTCCCACATGCAGAAGCTGTAGTCGATCCTCACAGGCAGGACTGCCCCTCCCCTTTCAAGGATATGTGCGGTGCAGGATTAGCTCTCAAACTGGTTGCAGCGCTTGACGGCGGTGATTGCACAATGGCCCTCGAACAGTTCGGTGATCTTGCTGCTATTGCAACAGTGGCTGATCTAGTCAGTCTTAAAGGTGAAAACCGCTTTCTTGTTTCATATGGTCTTGAACTTATAAACAATTCCGATCGCCCTGCAATAATGGCTCTTAAAGAAGTCTGCGGACTTAATAATCAGTCCGTAGATGCACGCTCCGTTGGATTCGGCTTAGCTCCGAGAATAAACGCTTCGGGACGTTTCGGCTCTCCTAAAACAGCAGCGGAACTTCTTCTCTGCGAGGATTACGATGAAGCCATCGGAATAGCCCATGAACTTGACAGGCTGAATAATAAGCGTAAAGATACGGAAAACACCATTATTTCCGAAATATACTCAATGATAGACCAATCACCAGAACTTATCAGAAGCAGAGTTATATTCCTCTGTGGAAAGGACTGGCATCACGGCGTTATCGGAATTGTTGCCACTCGTATTGTTGAACAGTTTGGGAAGCCATGCTTCATAGCCTCTGAAACTGAAGGTGAGATAAGAGGTTCAGCTCGTTCTCTCGGAGATTTTTCTGTTTTCGAGGCACTCAGTGCCGTTTCAGAAACCCTTGAAAAATTCGGTGGGCATCCAGGCGCAGGCGGCTTTACCATAAAAAGCGGAATGACTGGCAAGTTCCACGAACTTCTTGAAAAATATGCACTCGATAATCATTCCAAAATGCCTCTTGCTGAACTTCACGCTGACAGTCCAGTTTCTCCTCAAGAGCTTAACGTTGAAAACATAAAAGGGTTGAATGTTCTCGAACCTTTTGGTACCGACAACGAAAAACCTCTTTTCTATATTGAAAATGCTCAGATAATTGACATAATTCCTCTTTCCGAGGGAACTCATACGAAGCTCCGCATAAGAATGGGCTCCACACAGGCCGATGCCATCATATTCAGAAAGTCACCCTCGGAGCTTCCTATTTCAATCAACAACTTCTGCGATTTGATAGTTTCACTCGGAGTAAATGAATATCGCGGTAATGTTTCTCCCAGCATCTTTATTAGTGATATAAGGCCTCATATGTTCGAACAAAGCAAGTATTTCGCAGCGCTGAGCGCTTTTGAATCATTCCTTCGCAATGAAGAGCTGCCAAATAACTACTATCCAAGCATGAACCCATCGCGCGACGATGTTGTAAAGATATATAAGGCTATCCCAGATACCGGAATAAATACGGATTCCCTTTATGTAAAGCTCAATGACAGAAGCATAAACTATTGTAAATTCTGCGTTTCCATTGAAGCTCTGAAACAGCTGGGACTTGTTGCTGTTTCAAGCTCTGACTCTAAGATAAATAAGATCAGCGTCACAAAGAAAGCCGATCTAGACTCGGCTCCCGTTCTGGTTTCCCTCAGAAGCAAGCTCGGACAAGCCATAGATAAGGAGAATAGATATGACAGATGACATGAATGTATCAAATCTCATACATCAAGAGAGGGAAATACCTATACCAGAATCGGCACTTCCTAAAGACCCATCTGACTTCCTTAATGATATTCCAGATTTCAAGGACGATTACACTATTGAGAAGATAATACAGAAAATTCTTACAGACGATAAGCAATATGATGTCAGTAAAATTATTTCAGCCTATGAGTTTGCAGCCAAAGCACATGAAGGTCAGACACGCTCCTCTGGACAACCATATATAACTCATCCCCTAGCAGTTTCATATACGTTACTGGAACTTGGAATGGACACAGATACTATCTGTGCTGCTCTTCTTCATGACGTAGTAGAGGATACAAATGCAACCCTTGACGATATCAAGAAGCGCTTCGGCCAGGACGTTGCGCTCCTTGTGGACGGTGTTACGAAACTTAGCAAAATTCCTACATCAAGTAAGGAAGAACAGCAGGCTGAAAATATCCGTAAGATACTTCTTGCTATGTCACAGGATATCCGTGTAATGATAATCAAGCTCAGCGACCGTCTGCACAATATGCGTACACTTAAGTATCGTCCTCTTGAAAAACAGAGGAATACCGCTCTGGAAACAATGAATATATATGCTCCTATAGCCCACCGACTTGGTATCAGGGCAATGAAGGAAGAACTTCAGGACCTAGCATTCCATTACCTTGATCCTTACGCTTATTCCGAGATAGAGAATATCCTTGAAAACAAGAAGGAGGAACGTGAAGCCTTCATCGAGATAATTAAAAGTCGTATTGCTCAGCGCTTCAAGTCTGAGGAATTTGCACAGCCGCCTCAGATAGATGGCAGAGTAAAGAGTATATACAGCATATACCGAAAAATATTCATTAATCATAAGGATATTGACGAAATATACGATAAATATGCAGTCCGCATTATTGTTACAACTATCGCAGAATGCTATAATGTACTCGGACTTATCCACGATATGTTCAAGCCGTTGCCTAACCGCTTCAAGGACTATATTTCCACTCCAAAGAACAATATGTACCAATCTCTGCACACAACGGTTCTTGGAAAAGAAGGAATCCCCTTCGAGGTACAGATACGTACATGGGATATGCATGAAACCGCTGAATATGGTATCGCTGCCCATTGGAAATACAAAGAGGGCATACAAGGTAAGGACAAAATGGAGCACCGTCTTGCTTGGGTACGTCAGGTAATAGAAGCACAGCAGACCTCAGATGACGTCGAAGAAATAGTCCGCATTATCAAGACCGACCTTGATCCAGAAGACATCGTTGTTATGACACCAAAAGGAATGTCCGTAAGCCTTCCTATCAACTCTACAGTCATAGACTTTGCCTATCGAATACACACGCAGATAGGCCACAAAACTGTCGGAGCAAAGGTTGATGGAAGAATTGTCCCCCTTGATTACAAGCTTCAGACAGGTCAGATTTGCGAGATAATCACAAGTAAGGATCCAGAAAAAGGTCCGAACCGTGCATGGCTCAATATCGTTCAGACCAACGAAGCACGATCCAAAATTCGTTCATGGTTCAAAAAAGAACGTCGTGACGAGAATATCATTGAAGGCAAAACTCAGTTGGAGCGTGAGTTCAAGCGTCACAGGATAAATCTAAAGGAAGAACAGTATACCGAGTTCCTGCAAGATGACTTCAAACGTCATAACTGTGAAACTCTCGAAGATTTCTATGCTTCCATAGGCTACGGTGGTATTACTCTTTCAAAGATAATGCCGCGCCTTAAGGATAAATACGAGAAGCTCCATGAAAATGAAGAAGAGCCGTCAGTAGTTCCGCTTATAAAGCCAAAGCCAAACGGCAGGAGCAGTATCGTACTTGATCAGATTGACGATATGCTCATTAAGTTCGCACAATGCTGCAACCCTCTCCCAGGTGATGACATAATAGGTTTTATAACGCGAGGCTATGGTATTTCCGTACACACAACGAGCTGTACAAATTACAAAGCTGCACTTGCAAGGAATAATCCTGAGGAACTTGAACGCTGGGTCGAGATACAGTGGACTGACAGTAGCGATACTCAGTTGCAGACAAGCTTTGAAGTAACAGCTATAGACCGTGTAGGCCTCGTTTATGATATTTCCGCAGTCCTTCTTGAAGCCCGTGTACCTATCGTTCATTCAGCTTCTAGAGTTCTTAAAAATGGAAATGCCCTTTTCGAGGGAACTATCGTTATTTCCAGTACAGAGCAACTTAAGAACCTTTTTGAGAAGCTCAGAAAAATAAAGGGCGTTATTTCTGTTGAAAGAGCAGCCATTTAAGGAGAATACACATGAAAATACATCATTTACAGCTTGGTCCGCTACGTTCCAACTGCTATATTGTCGAGACTGCCCCAGGACGATGCGTTGCAATAGATATCGGGGGTGACAGCAGACTCCTTCTTGAATTTCTGAAAATGAAGAAACTTCGTCTCGGAAAGATTCTTCTCACTCACGGTCATTTCGATCACATTGGAGGTGCAGAGGAAGTGCATCAGGCTACTGGTGCGGAAGTCTACATACATGAGCTTGACGCTCATATGCTCACAAGCGAATCTGCTTCACTTGCGACAAATATGTCATTTATCACCTTCACTCCACTTACCGACTGGACATGCGTTTTTGGTGACTGCTACATAAACGACGGTGATTGCTCTTTCAGAGTTCTTCACACTCCTGGCCATTCAAGGGGGAGCGTATGTTATGTTTGCGAGGATGTTATTTTCTCGGGAGATACACTGTTCTGCTGCTCAGTCGGAAGAACCGATTTTCCTGACAGCAGCACTGCAGCAATGGCTTATTCCCTTAATACACTTTATCATCTTGAGGGCGATTATAAAGTGCTCCCCGGACATAACGAGAGCACGACTCTCGACTATGAACGTGAAGCCAACCCATATATGAAACAGTTCAGAGGGAAAAATGACGACTGATAATACAAAAATGCCTATAATTCTTATCGGGAACTCCTTCAAATACGAAATAGAAGCAACAATGAAACTCTTTTTCAGTACGGCTCATTACTCATTTAGCAGTTCACGTGAGGACATAACAGGCGAAGAATATGTGATAGCTGAGGTCTCCGAGGATGGAAGTACCATTACTGCAGAGGTAAAGCTCAAAGGCTGTGAAGCCGTTTCAAGAAGTCTCTGCACTAACGAACCATCACTTAATGAACAAGAACTTTGTAGGCTCATTTTCCATATTCTTTCCGAGAAGACGGGAATCAGACCACCCTGGGGTCTGATGACTGGCATACGCCCAGTAAAAAAGGTACTGGAACTCATGGACTTGGGACTTTCAAAAGAAGAGATATTCAAAAGGCTATCAGACAAATATGAGGTCACAGAGAAAAAGTTCCAACTCGCCTATGATACAGCAATAAATCAACTTCCTATAGTCGAAAAGATTGACAGTTCAGCTGTAAGTCTGTATGTATCTATACCATTCTGCCCAACAAGGTGCAGCTACTGCTCGTTTGTTTCTCATTCCATGGACTCTGCTGTTAAACTTATGCCCGAGTACGTTTCCGCACTTTGCCGGGAACTTGAAATACTCGGTGATATCGTTAAAGAAACCGATACGAAAATAGATACTATATATTTTGGCGGCGGAACTCCAACTTCACTTTCAGCTGATGACCTGAAAAGTATCATGGAAGCCGTGGAGAAAAATTTCGACATTGACAAAGTTCGTGAATACAGCGTTGAGGCAGGCCGTCCCGATACCATTACCGAGGAAAAGCTTCATGTTATCAAGGAACTTGGTGCTGGACGCATATCTGTAAATCCACAGACTCTCAACGACGATGTTCTCAAAGTAATCGGCAGGAAGCATTCAGGTGCAGACGCTCTGAAAGCCTTTGAGCTTGCTAGAAAAGTTGGATTCACCAATATTAATACCGACCTTATCGCAGGTCTTCCCACAGAATCTGCAGAGAGTTTTCGCAATACTCTTGACAAGATGATAGAACTTTCACCTGAAAGTATAACTGTTCATACTCTGACTATTAAACGCTCGGCAACGCTCTTTGCTGACGGCAATACAAACTGCTCAAATCCTGCAGCTGAAATGGTGGATTACAGCATTCCAACGCTGATGACTCATGGATACCTGCCATACTATATGTACCGTCAGAAAAACACCGTTGATAACCTCGAAAATGTGGGTTACGCAAAAAAAAGCTTTGAAAGCTATTATAATATTTTTATTATGGACGAAACTCAAACTATCCTGGGCGCAGGCTGTGCTGCTTCTACAAAGCTTCTATATGAAAACAACAGGATAGAACGTATACATAACTACAAATTCCCTTATGAGTACATACGCAGCTTCGATAAGCTCATGGAAAAGAAACAGGAGGTCAGGGAATGCCTGAAAAAAATCAAATATTTAAAGCTGAGATAACAGACCTGACCGCCGAAGGAAATGGCGTCTGCCGTGCTGATGGTATGGCAGTTTTTGTACCTGGAACGGCTATAGGTGATATTGCAGAAATAAAGATAGTCAAAGTTCTTAAAAGCTATGCTTTCGGCATTGTTGAAAAAATAATCGAGTCTTCCCCAGATCGTACTGATAACTTCTGTGAAGTATTTAAAAAGTGCGGAGGCTGTCTTTTCAGACATATTTCCTACGAAGCAGAATGCCGAACCAAAAATAAGCTTGTCCGTGATGCTTTCGAGCGTATAGGTGGCCTTTCGCCCGAATTTGAAAACTTTCTTTCAGCAGAGTCTACTGAGCATTACCGCAATAAGGCTCAGTACCCCATAGCCAACATTGATGGAAAAGCTGTATGTGGATTTTTCGCCCCGAGGAGCCACAGACTCGTACCTGTAACGGATTGTGCTTTGCAACCTGAAATATTTAGTAAGATTCTCAAAGTTATTATCGATTATATAAACGAGAAAAAGCTTCCAGTATATGACGAAAGCAAAAATACTGGTATCATGCGACATATCTACATCCGGAGAGGAGCTCACTCTGGCGAAATAATGGTCTGTCTTGTTGTGCGTAAAGATGTTTCAAGACAGCTCTCTGGACTATGCAGAATTCTTTCGGAAGTCTCTGGAGATATAAAAAGCATAGTCATGAACATCAATCCCCAGAAGACAAACGTTATTCTCGGTGACAAATGCGTTACACTTTCGGGGCGCGATACCATTTCTGATACAATGTGCGGAAACAAGATAAATATCTCTCCCCTTTCGTTTTATCAGGTCAACACATTACAAGCAGAAAGACTCTATTCAAAGGCATTAGAATATGCTGATCCTAAAGGAAGCGATACCATTGCCGACCTTTACTGCGGTGCTGGTACTATCGGACTTTCTATGGCACACAAAGCAGCTAAGATAATCGGTATTGAGATAGTACCACAGGCTGTTGAGAATGCTATGGGAAATTGTTTTTTGAACCACATTCAAAATGCAGAGTTTTACTGTGGTGATGCAGGCGAAGTTTTCAAGAAACTCCAACAGGATGGCTGTAGTCCCGATATCATTGTGATTGACCCTCCGAGGAAAGGATGCTCAATCGAGACGATCGATATCATTTCTGAGGCTACTCCACGAAAGATAATTATGATATCGTGCAATCCAGCTACTGCCGCCCGTGACGCAAAACTCCTTGCAGATAAAGGCTACTGTGTCAATAAGGTTTGTGGTGTTGATCTGTTTCCACGAACAGGACACGTTGAGTGCGTAGTATTGATGTCAAGGGAGAAAAAGTGAAAACAAGAAAAGTGCCGAAAATTCGGCACTTTTTCTGCTATGTAGGAATGAGTATTTTCACGGATTCGTAGTTTTGCTTGTCCTCGGGAACAAGTCTGGTGTCATTTTCAGATACAGTGATCAGTGACTTACTCAAAGCACCCGACCCTATGTAGTTCGAGGGAAGAAATCCGTGCGTCACTGGAACATATTTCCTTAGTCCAACACATCAATGTCCATTTCTTTCAGTCGGCGGATCAAATCATTTTTGTCGATATCACCGTCTTTGATCGCTTTATGAATTCCGGGGCCCAAGCTTATTGCAGTGAGCTTTTGATCTGTGTGCCTTGCCATCAACGAATGTAGCTGCATCGGTGTAAAGCCACAGTTTCTCCAAAGATGTGAATTGTTGATAAAATCAGATACCAAGGAAATTAATTGTTCAGCTTGTTCCTGCGATTCAAATGTATAGTCTATTTTATTCAGAAATTCGGTGAGGAGCGTAATGGGCGAGCGTTCTGCAAATTCTGTCCACCACATAAGTTCCTGCATGATTTTTTCTGATAAGACAACATTTGCTTTTTCATTGATTGCTTTCAAGACTGCTTTGTTCTTGGCGTAGTAAGCCATATCGAATTTTTCATCATACGTCAGTACAATAGCCTCTGAAAACAGCTTCCCCGCAAATTCACCATCATTAAATTTCATTTTTTCGAGAAAAGTGCGTAGCTCCTTATCATGCAGGCGATGTGACGCAGCCTCAAGAAAATCCGGCAATGCATATATCGGTTTTCCTGCCTGTTCATCCATCAGATTATAAAAATGGTGGAATTTTCCATATCCGACCGGTATTATCTGCTTATTGACAATATACCGTTCCATATCATACGGCTTTTCTTCGCTGTAAAGCTCGTTTATCTCGTAAATATAGTAAGGCACATCTTCACGGCGCACGATAGCTGAAAACTCCAGAAACTGCTTCTTGTGGATTTTAGGCTCAAAACGCTTGAATACCTTCCAAGCATCTTTTAGTTGAATGGCACCATATAGGTTAGCGAACACTTCATAATAAGTATGCAGAACTTCCACAGTGTGCGGATCCCATGTTGAGAACAGCTTCGCTATTGATTTTGCCGACAGTGGTTTTGGATATGCCATGTGATTAGGCTCCTTTCAAGGGCTGAAATTGCAAGATATAATCGTCTTTTTTACGGCTCTGTTGTATTTGCTTTACTACCATCATACGGTCGGCAGACATCCCCACCAACAGGCGAAAAGCTGTATACATCGGTGATCGTCAAAGGATTTTCGCCATCAAAGTTTCCTTTGCATACAACGATGACAACATTACCAGGAACGAGCTGATCTGTATAGATACTCGGATCATATGCATCCATGCTGAGTCTGTATCTGACATCCTTTTGGATTTGTGGGAATCGTTCGGGCGGAGTATCTGTTTTCACAATGACATAGCCGTCGTCTGTTACCTCATCAACGGTCGCCATAAACTGCATAACGCCTTCCGGAATATATTCATCTTCAGCTGTATACGACCCTTCTTCAGCGAAAATGCAGAATTCGTCATCTATCAGGACATCTAAAGTTCCTTTTTCAAAGCCGCCCTGCCAGCCTTCAGCATTGAAATTTGCTTCGCCGTCCTCATCCGGTATCTCGGTGGCTTCAATTACTCTTTCAATGCTTCCATCTAGATTTCCGCAGCGCATCATGCTGGAGACATAGCCTGTATCAAGATAAAGTGTACCGCCAACCATTATAGCTCTGCGAGGAAGAGAATACTGTGATGGCTTTTCTTCGGAAATAGTAACCGTTCCCAGGCACTCAAACTCTACTCCTGCCGTGTTTTTGATAATGATTCCATCAGGCGGCTCATATGAGAAGGTTATGCTACAGTTGGGGTAAGTAAACGCTTCTGTGACCGCCATGTCCGGTGCCGGCGACGATTGCTCCACAGTTACTATCACCGTTCCGCTGTCAAGGACATCCAGCCCGGTAATCTTAATCTCGTAGCCGCCTGTATGGCACTCTCCACTACATATTGTGTACCGGTATTTACCACCAATAACATCAATGCAGTATCCACATTCCTTATACTGTGAATTATATGAATCGCCCTTTGCAATCTCGTATTCAAGGTCGTTCATCAAGGTGCCACTATCCGCAGGTGGAGATGTAATATTGGATGGCTCGGAAACAATCATGACCTTCTGAACACCACTGAACGAGGCAGGATAAATTTCCAGAATAGAACCGTCATAGGTGATTTCGAGTGTCATGCCCACTATCGGAGTAACACCCTCGTCAAGCAGAGATGCTGACAATGAAAACTGATCGGCAGAGCTCAGTTTCCACGAGCCATCTACCGGTTTTACAATCATGGTGTTACCGTTGATCTCTGTGATCGTTGCCTTGCAGACAACGGTGGCAGGATTCGACTGCTCTGTTACCTGCTCGGTCGGTTGCTGCGCAGGTGTTGCATCTGTTCCGCAAGCTGTCAGGGACAGGCATAATGCAGCAATGACTCCGAATCTCACTTTCATAAGAACTCACCTCTGTTATAACAATGCAGAAAACGTCCTGCACAAGCAAGACGTTCTCAGATAGAGTTTTTAGCCTTATTGCTTGCTTCTTACAGAATAGTATAACACAATATCTGGGAAAAAGCAAGAGATAGTGTTGGTGTCATTAGTCATGTAATCTCCCACACGACTGTTACCGTGTCAGAAACATCAATATCATCCGGCTCGATATCTATATCATAGCTTGAATCAGCACAAGCAGCCACAGGTTCGCAAGCCCTCATAAGACGGTTCATAGGGTTGACCTCAAACTCAATCTCCCCCCAAGAGTAATCAATGCTCTGGATATCTTTCAGTGTTACTCCCGCCGCTGCAGTTAATACAGCAGCCTTTTCCTTTGCATCTTTGACTGCTTTGCCAAGCAACTCGTTCTTAGCCGCTTCCGGATCTTTTACAGTATAACTGATTTGTTTCTCTCAGACATTATACCAACACACGTATGCAAAGTCTATTCACAGGAACCGACAAAGATAATGTGATTTTTTCTGTACAGATGTAGCAGAGATTATAAAGAAGCCCTCTGCTGATGAAGAAGATTTCATCGGTAGAGAGGATTTTTAATTAAATGAGTAAAAAAGTAGTAAATGTGATAATCTGAATTTCTGTGTGCTCGTTGACTCGCTTACCTATATGTATGCTTATGAAGATATACGCTTTGCTGACACGCTGCCGTAGCCACGCTTGCTGGTTGATGGATTATCAGGCGGCAGAGACATATATTCGTCGCAATGCACACAATTTGTCAGTTTCGAGTAGCAGTAGTGCTTGCATGATTTCAGTGTCTTTATGGGTATATCGTCATCTCTTTTATCGAGTTTTGCGTAAAAATATCGTGTTATATCATAAATTCCTTTATTTTACAATATTTTTTCACGAAATACTTGATTTATCCTTCTTTATTATGCTAAGAAGAATAACAAACAGCCCCGCACCACTGAAAATCCATTGATGCGGGGCTGCTCATTTCTAATTACATTTCAATGCTGATCGTCATTCCGGACTTGAACCGGAACTCCAAGTAGTCATCGTTGACGTTAACCTTTACATAACCGGCTCTCCGCTGTGCAAAGCAATTAGCTTATCTCCCATTATCTCTTTCATCAGCTCAAATGCAGGGATACCAGTGCAATGTCCACTGTAAAATACAGTGTCCATATTTGCAAGCTCCTCTGCTGTCTGAATGATTACCGACTTTTCGTCTTCGGTATGTTCACCGTCCTTTTTCATCATATGGAATCCGGTGATGACATAATCGGGTTCATTGCCGAAAAGCTCCCTGTACCTGTCAAGTATATTGAGGATACCGTTATGGGAACAGCCCGAAAGGAGCCAGCGCCTGCCGTTCTGTGTGATGACAAGGCACTGTTCATGCGCAAAATCATCGGGGACCTGTACACCGTTTTCCACGAGGGAAAGCTTTCGATTCCCCTGAGGATAGCATCGTCTGCCTGTGATACCGCTGAACAGAAACAGCTCATCGTCAAGCTGTATATCACCGTCTATCAGCTGTACATTCGGCAGATCAAGAATAGCCTTATCAATACCGATGTATCGTTCGCCGTTAAAATGGGGCTCGGTAGCTTTGCTCTGCATAATGATATGAGCAGTATGGTTGATCTGCGAAAACGGCAGGATACCGCCTGAATGATCATAGTGTCCGTGGCTAAGTACCACTGTATCGACTAATGACAGGTCAACACCGAGAACCTCTGCATTCTTCACAACAGCATCGGATTGTCCCGTGTCAAGCAGGAGCCTATGCTTCCGCGTTTCTATATAAACAGACAGCCCATGCTCTGCGATACAGTCTTCGTGACCGCAGGAATTTTCTACAAGTGTGATGATCTTCATAGGCTCTTACCTCACAGGCGGTTTTTCTTCAAAATAGCGGTCAAGTATTTCAGCCGCTGTTTTGACGAATTTCACGCAGGGTCTAACTTTGTAATATTGCTCGGTACGTTTTTCGGGATCGGGCGTACTTGTTACCGCCAATCCTTTCAAAAGGTCTCGGCAGATGATCGTTTCATGTGCTTTTCGGAATTCCTCTGCGAGATACTGTATACGCTGGTAATGCGCCGCTTTCAAATTGTCATCAAGTTCCGTACCCTGTCCGTAAAGGATACCTGCCACCATGAACATGCCTGAGCAAGCACCGCAGACCTCACGCATACGTCCCATTCCGGCTCCGAATGAGGAAGAAAGCCGTTTTGCAAGCTCCTCGTCCATGCCGGTAACATCGGAGAACGCAACAAAAACAGACTGTGCGCAGTTATAGCCCTGTGTAAAAAGGCTGACTGCCTTTTCAGTATGATCGAACTTCATCAGTGGTTACCGCAGCTGTGCGTGCCGCAGCCATGATCTCCGCAGGAATGTCCTTCACCGTGTTCATGATCGTGATGATCGCAGGTCGGATTGGAGTTCTGTTCAAGAGTCTGTGCAAGAAAAGCAGCAACTGCCTCATCTGCACTTCCCATATTGCCGCCATAGAGAGCGATTCCTGCCTCCTGCATAGCCATCTGTGCGCCTCCGCCGATACCTCCGCAGATCAGAACGTCAGCCTGAGCGTTTTTCAGGAAACCCGCAAGAGCGCCATGTCCTGCACCCATTGTTCCGACTACCTGCTCGTTAATAATCTTACCGTCAGCAACGTCATAGAGCTTGAACTGTTCAGTTCTGCCGAAATGCTGGAAGATCTGTCCGTTTTCATAGGTTACTGCAATTCTCATAATAGTGCTTCCTTTCCGCGTGATCTCCTCTGAGATCATGTTATCAAGAGTATAGTTTCCGCCCGAAATGACGATGCGTCTGCCTTCGACCAAAGCCTGTGCGAGCTTTTTCCTTGCAGTATCATATATCGCTGTAACAGTCGTTCTTGCAACGTTCATTTCAGCGGCACATTGTTCCTGCGTTTTTGACTGATAGTCGATAAGACGTATCGTTTCAAATTCGTCAAGCGAAATAACGACAGTATCGTTTGCTGTATCCTGATCGGGCGCAAAGCTCCAGTAATCGGGGTAACAACAGATACGGCGTGATTTTTGAGGTCTTGGCATAACAGCATCTCCTTTCTGACTTATGTCGATTATAACATATTTATCGACTTATGTCAAGTATATTCTTGGCATTTTATGATATTGACGGTTACTGCTTCATTTGGTATAATTTCTTTGTAGGAGTGATACAATGAATAAGAATCTTGATCTGTTCCTGACCTTTATGAAGATCGGGGCTTTTACCTTTGGCGGCGGTTATGCGATGATACCGCTGATACAGAAGGAAGTTTGCGAAAACAAAAAATGGCTGAATGAAAAGGAT
>JAEEGL015111859.1_pt1 | contig 21308 bp, 19 predicted proteins | sample 9134231 | NCBI WGS metagenome assembly JAEEGL01 (sample SAMN16246548, study PRJNA631951) | gut metagenome | biome: gut microbiome; feature: rumen; material: fiber-attached | host: Bos | place: Iran: Karaj | collected 2018-10
GCTGGCCCATCCCTGCTTTTCAATACCATGGCAACGGTTTTCAACAACATGGCCGGCGGAAGATTCTGGGGTACCCTGTTTTTCCTGTTCATGGTGTTTGCCGCATTCTCCACCGAATTGGCAGTGTTTGAGAATATTCTGGCCTGCGTACGCGAACTGACCGGCTGGAGCCGGCCAAAGGGATGCATTGTCTGCGGGATCGGGATTTTCCTGCTGGCTCTGACAACGGCACTCGGATACAGTGTCTTCCACTTCCAGCCCTTTGCAGACGGTTCTGCCTGGCTGGACTTCTGGGACTTCATCGTCAGTACCAACCTGCTTCCGATTGGAGCCTTCGTTTTTGCTGTGTTCTGCTGCTACGGCTTCGGCTGGGGCTGGGACAATTTCCTGAAGGAAGCAAATGCCGGCAAGGGCATGAAAGTGCAGAACTGGATGAAGCCGGTGTTCAAGTATTTTGTTCCGGGATGCGTTATTGTTCTGTATATCTACGGCCTGATCACCTTCGGGTGGAAGTAATACGTTCTATAAAATTTTGCACATTAAGACGCGAAAGCCGCGGCTCTCTGCCCGTGAGAGCCGCGGTTTTGTGTATCTAAGAGAAACGATGAAATCAGTCTTACAGAGGCTGTTTTTTGATCTGTGCAAAGCGCCTGGGATACCTGGCTGGGGTGGGACGGAGCTTCTCCGAGAGCACAAGGGTTCTGGAAGCATCGAGCCCCGGAACACGATAGGGAATGATCTCGGCTTCTTTCCCGCCAAGGAGGCGAATTGCGGTTTTGCTCTCCTGAAGCTCATCTTCTGATGCAGGACCTTTCATGGCGATGAAGCAGCCGTTTTGCCTGAGAAACGGAAAACAGAGTTCTGCCAGTATATTCAGCCTCGCCACAGCCCGGGAGATAACGATGTCGAAGTGAGCTCGCATGGATTCCGGCGCCTCCTCGGCACGCAGATGCAGACAGTGCACATCATTGAGCCCGAGAGTATCACAGACTTCCTGCTGAAACTGGACACGCTTCTGAGTGCTGTCCAGAAGCGTGAGATCAAGCCCCGGACAGAGAATCTTCAGGACCAGTCCCGGAAAGCCGGCTCCGCTGCCTACATCCAAAACACTTTTTCCAGAAAAAGAGTAGTGAGTTAAAACCGCAGCACAGTCCAGCAGATGCAGATGGGCGACATCGGCCTCACCGCTGATGGCGGTGAGATTCATCTGCTGACTGCGTTCGGTGAGTAATTCATAATACAGGCGGAAGCGGCAGAGCGTCTCATCCGTAAAGGGGATAGAGAGACTCCGGAGCCCCGCAGAGAGGATTTCTTCCAACTGGCCGGGCATTGTTCGGCCCCCTTCCATCGCTTTGAAACATCATACCATGTTTTTCGGATTTTGTGAAGAGACGCTTGATGTTTTGAAAAAGCTGTGATATGCTTCGCGGGAAGGATGTGAGACGATTGAGAATGCGAAAGCGCCACAATCTGGAACCACGGATGGAGCGCTGCAAGGAATATCTGGTGGCGGAGCCATCAGCGCGAAAAGGGTCATGGAGAAACGCCAATCAGAGCCTCTGGCTGGAGATCGGCTGCGGCAAAGGGAGCTTTACATGTGCAGTGGCAGCAGCAGAACCGGACTGCAATCTCGTTGCCATCGAGAAGGTCCCCGACGCCATGATCCTGGCCATGGAGCGTGCAAGTGCCGCAAAACTCAAAAATGTGTGCTTTCTGGATTATGACGCGGCTGGCCTCAGAGAGATCTTTGCTCCGGGAGAACTGGACGGGATATATATCAACTTCTGCGATCCATGGCCGAAAAGCCGCGACGCCAAGTTTCGGCTGACAGCACCGGCATTTCTGCGAATCTATGCGGATCTTCTTCCTGTGGGAGGAGAGATCCGTTTCAAAACAGACAACGCAGCTCTGTTTGAATGGTCGCTGGAACAGTTTTACCAGGAGGGCTGGACACTCCGGAAAGTGACACGGGATCTGCACGCAGACGGCGTGACCGGGATTCTGACGGATTATGAACGGCGTTTCCTGGAAGAGGGGATTCCCATCAAACGCCTGGTTGCGGTGCGGGAGAAAAACACTCTGGACCACAACGCCGGCGAGCCGCCTCGGCTTCGCAATGCCGCTCTGTCGGATGCCAGAGCAAATCAGAAGGAGAAGCAGGAATGACCAGATATATCTCATGGAATGTCAATGGCCTTCGTGCCGTTCAGAAGAAGGGTTTCGTCGAGAGTGTTATGGGACTGGATGCGGACTGTATTTGTCTCCAGGAGACCAAGCTGCAGGAAGGGCAGACTGATCTGTCCCTTCCCGGTTACGAGAGCTATTGGAGCTATGCCGAGCGCAAAGGATATTCCGGCACTGCCATATTTACCAGAAAAAAGCCACTCTCTGTCCGCTATAATCTCGGTATCCCAGAACATGATACCGAAGGTCGGGCAGTGACACTGGAATTTGAGGATCATTTTTTGGTATGTGTCTATACCCCAAATGCTCAGGATGAGCTCAAAAGGATTGACTACCGCATGCAGTGGGAGGACGCATTCCGGGCCTACCTCAGCGAACTGGACAGGCAGAAGCCGGTGATTGCCTGCGGCGATATGAACGTCGCTCATGAAGAGATCGACCTCAAGAACCCGAAGACCAACATCGGAAATGCCGGGTTCTCCTATGAGGAGAGAGGTAAGTTTTCCGAGCTTCTGGCTGCCGGATTCACGGACAGTTTTCGCTGGCTCTATCCGGAGCGGGAGAATGCCTATTCCTGGTGGAGCTACCGCGCTGCCGCCAGAGAGCGGAACGTGGGATGGCGGATTGACTATTTTGTCATTTCCGACCGGCTAAGAGAAAACGTGAAAGACGCCTACATCCTGCCGGATATCATGGGCTCTGATCATTGCCCGGTCGGTCTGGACTTAAAGGTATGAAGATCGGAACGGTTGAACTGAACGGGCGCGTTGTCCTCGCTCCCATGGCAGGAGTCACGGATTTCGCTTTTCGGGAGGTTTGCCGCCGCTTAGGCGCTGCTCTCACCACCACGGAGATGGTCAGCGCCCGAGCTCTGACCTACGGAGATCTGAAAAGCAGAGAGCTGCTTTATCTTTCCGAGAACGAAGCACCGGCGGCAGTTCAGATTTTTGGGCACGAGCCAGTAGTGATGGCGGAAGCGGCACAGATGGCAATTGAGTATTCAGGGGCGGCGCTGCTGGACATCAACATGGGCTGTCCGGTCGGGAAGATCGTCAAGAGCGGGGACGGTTCGGCTTTGATGAGAACGCCAGATCTCGCGGCCAAGATTATCGAAGCTGTTACAAAGGCCGTCGCGGTTCCGGTTACCGTCAAGTTCCGGAAAGGCTGGGATAACGGCAGTGCAAATGCGGTCTCTTTCGCAAAGACCTGTGAAGCAGCAGGTGCATCCGCCATTACCGTACATGGAAGAACCCGGACTCAAATGTACGCAGGGCGGGCGGATTGGGATGTGATCCGGGAGGTCAAGCGGGCAGTATCGATTCCTGTGACAGCCAACGGAGATGTGTTCACAGGAGAAGATGCAGCGCACATCCTGCGATATACGAACTGTGATTTTGTGATGATCGGCCGTGGCTGCTTCGGAGACCCCTGGCTTTTTGCCCGTGCCGATGCTGCTGTCAGGGGTGAGCCGGAACCGCCTTTGCCGCCGCTGCCCGAGCGACTGGATACCGCGGTGGAGCAAATCGAACGCCTCTCAGAACAACGTGGAGAGCGTTATGCCTGTATGGAAGCCCGGCATCAGATTCCGTGGTATCTGCACGGCGTGGCTTATTCCGGAGTATACCGTCAACAGCTTGTCCACGTGGCAAGCATCTCGGATATCCGGGAAATCGTTTCCAGAGCCAAACGTGACCTTGAATAAAAATATCATCGAAATAATTCATCGATATATGTAAATTGAAGCTTGAACAGTGTTTTTGCATATGTTATAATAACTTATCAAAGGATATGGCAAGTGCCTTTACAGTAACAATTACGAGGAGAATAAACAGTGAAGCGGGTTAAGGTTTCGAACAATGTCATTCGGCGTCTTCCCAGGTATTTAAGAAAGTTGGATGAGCTGCAGGAAAACGGAATCAGCAGGATTTCTTCTTTTGAATTGGGTCAGCAGCTTGGGCTGACTCCTTCTCAAATTCGTCAGGATTTCAGTTGCTTTGGTGAGTTCGGTCAGCAGGGGTATGGCTATAATGTCAGCGGCCTGCGCGAGCAGATTGCGACAATTCTCGGTATGGACCGGGGATATAAGGCCATTTTAATAGGCGTTGGCAACATCGGCCACGCTCTGATGGACAACTTCAGCTTTGCCGATTGCGGTGTGGAACTGGCAGCGGCTTTTGATGTGAAAGAGAATCTGATCGGAACGGAATTCAAAGGTGTTCCCATTTACTCGGAAGAGAAACTGGAAGAGTATCTGAAGAATCATGACATTGCCATTGCGGTCCTCTGTGTGCCAAAGTCTGTGGCGATTGCAGTGACGGAGATTTTGACAGCAAACGGGATTGAAGCGATCTGGAACTTCACAAATATCGAGCTGACAGAACCCAACAGTTCCACGATTGTGGAGAATGTACACTTCTCCGACAGCCTGCTGTCTCTGAGCTATTTCGTCTCTGAACGCATGGATGAGCACTCCGCACAGCCCTCCAAGACTGACAAGTAAGAGCAAAATCTTTTGGTTTGACTGAATGATACGCCCCCGCTCAAAGCGGGGGCGCATTTTTGAGAGAGGTGATCCTATGGGAGAAACCATTGCCGCCATTTCCACCGGACAGCAGGTTTCGGCTATCGGTATTGTTCGAATGTCCGGAACAGAAAGCATCCGAATTGCGGAGAGACTCTTTACCCCCTACGTCGGTGGAAAACTGTCTGACCAGAAAGACCGGAAGCTGATTTATGGTGAGCTGCGCAACAGCGAGGGACAGCTTCTGGACATCTGCATGTGCACAATCAGCCACGGACCAGGCAGCTATACAGGGGAGGATACTGTGGAGTTCCAATGTCATGGCTCACCGATGCTGCTGAATGTGCTGCTGCATGAGCTGTTCCACTTAGGCGCAAGACAGGCGGGACCGGGGGAATTTACAAAGCGTGCTTTTCTGAACGGACGTATGGACCTCAGCTCCGCCGAAGCAGTCATTGATCTGATCGATGCTGAAACAACGGAAGCGGTTCGAAACGCTGCCGGACAGCTCTCCGGGGCGATCTATCGGAAAGCCAACGGAATTTATACTCAGTTGCTGGCCATCAGTGCGCATTTTCATGCGGTGTTGGATTACCCGGATGAGGACATCGAAGATTTCCAGATCCAAAACTACAGAGATGTTATGCACGAGGGACAGACCACATTGGAAAAGCTTCTGAGCACCTATGAGCGGGGAAGAACAATGAACAGTGGCATCCCTACTGCTATCATTGGTCTGCCGAACGCCGGAAAAAGCTCTCTTCTGAATGCGATCCTTGGTTATGAGCGGGCAATTGTGACGGAAGTGCCCGGGACAACCCGGGACACAGTGGAAGAGCGTGCACAGGTTGGCGGTGTGTGTCTGAGACTGATCGATACCGCCGGAATCCGGGAGACCGAGGACCGTGTCGAGAGGCTTGGCGTAGAACGCAGTATCGCTGCGGCAGAATCAGCCAGACTGGTTCTCGCCGTTGTAGACGGAAGCAGGGAGGCGGAAGAAGGCCTGAACCAGATCCTGTGCGCGGCAGAACAGGCGGAACAGGCAATTATTGTGGTTTCGAAGAGCGACCTGCCATCTGCGCTCAGACTCCCGGCAACGGAACTGCCTGTCGTACACCTCAGCAGTGAGACCGGAGACGGCCTGAATGAATTGGAGTCCATGGTCCGTAAACTGTTTCCCGAGCCAAGGGTGCCCGCTGGAGAAATTCTGACCAACCTGCGCCAGACGGATGCAGTCCGAAGAGCGGCTGAGAGTATGAAGGCAGCATGCGAAGAACTGGAGCAGGGACTGACGCCGGATATCATTCTGACTGAGACGGAGAATGCCATGCAGGCACTTGGGGAACTGACCGGAGTCAGTGTCCGGGAAGACATCACCAATCAGATTTTCTCACGGTTCTGTGTCGGAAAATAACGGATTAAAAAAATTTAGAGAACAGACACCCCGCCGGATTCGGCGGGGTGTCTGTTGCTGCCTGTCTGTGATTTCTTTGTTAATAGACTCTCCGGATCTCATAGCCACGGGATGCATAGTATCCGACAGAAAGGGAAGTGGTGACAACACCGGTAGCGGAATTTGCCGCATGGACAAACAAGTTGTCGCCGATGTAGATACCCAGGTGCCCGATATAATTATTCCCGGAGAAGAAGCACAGCATATCACCCGGCTGCAGATCCACCGGGTCAACATGCACACCGTCGGCAGCGGCATCATTTGCAACGCGGCTGGTGGTGTAACCGAACTGACTGTAGACATAGTTTACAAAGCCAGAGCAGTCAAAGCCAGTTTCGGGGGCATTTCCACCCCACTTATAGGGATAGCCTACGTACTTCAGCGCATAGGCTGCGATCTCTTTCCCGAGATCGGCACCTGCAGCGGTGCTGAGCTGGGCTGCGGGTTCAAAAACACCTTCAGATACAAAGGAGGAAGAAACAAAGCCTTCCTGACCGTTGTAGATCACCTTAATCCAGTCACCAGAGATCCCTGTCATCTTCACCGCGGCGCCGAAATTGAGCTCGTCAAGTATATTGGCGGACATGGAGGGCATTTCACGCAGTCTGACGCTGCTCCCGGTGATGAAACCGTCTGTGATCTGAAAAGAAGCAGGATCGAAGCTCCCAGCGGAAGCAACTGCAGCATTGTCGATGGCGCTGTTCTGGTTAACAGGCTGGATATAGTCGGAGTGAATGTAACCGCTGACTCCGGTCCCAGGAATGGTGACGGCGGTCCATTCACCCGAGAAGCCGGAGATTATTACTTCTGTGCCACTGTCATACGTTCCGGTAATGGAATAGGTCGTACCTGGGCCAGAGCGAAGGCGAACTACATTTCCGGTCACCTTGCCGATCCTGTTTCCGCCTTCTGCCGCTGCTGGCGGTAACTGAGTGGATGCAACTGCAGAAATGCTAGATGCTGGAGCGGAGGAAGAAACAGAAGCGACAGTGCTGCCGGTCGGATCTGTTACAGTAACAAACGCACCGGAGCTGTCCGTTGAAACGAAAAGGCTGCTGTCGGCAGTCGCTGCGGCTGCCGAATCTTCCTGAGCATGGACCGACCCGTCAGTAGGTACCCGGATAACCTGCCCCGGAGCAAGGGGTGTTTCCAAGGACGGTGTCGGTGTGTCATTCACAACAAAGACCGTGGAACCGCCTTGAGAAGATCTGCTCCCGGTTATCGGATAGAAGGGTGTCCCGCCATAGAGATTGGAAGACGTATCTTCCTCAATCACTGCGGCATTCGGCGAACCTTCTTTTACAAACTGGCTGTAGACATAGCCGTCTTTGCCGTCGATACGGACCGCAGTCCATTCGCCGGATGCGCCGGTGATGGTCAAGGTCTTCCCGGTGTTGTAGGTTCCGAGAATGCTGGAAGAAGTATTCGGCCCTGAGCGGAAGGAGACATACATACCATTGATATATCCCGGAGCTTCGACCTGGCTGACAGAAACCGGAACCGAGGCTGTTGCTGAGTTCTGCTCCGGCAGAAGAGACAGAAACTGGGAAGACACATACCCGGTGTTCCCGTCCCAGCTGACCAGAAACCATTCAGCATCGGATCGATTGATCACTTCCACTGTTTTCCCCTGGTCGAGATTTGCAAAAATCTCATATGTACTTCCCGGCCCGGAATAGACATTGACCCAGCTGCCGGATACAAGAGCCTGCTGAGCATAAGCCTGAGCGGGCAGAAACGACAGAAGGAGCATGGACACGGTCAGAAAGGGAAGAATGATCTTTCGCATGTCGTACCTTCTTTGCCCCTCAGCGGGTGGCGAGTGAGCGCTCCAACCAGACCGCAGCGACGTCAATAGCGGAATAAAGGCTGTCCTTTTCCGTCTTCTTGACAATTCTATCGCGGGATTTGACCGAGGAATCCGTCAGCTGCAGCTGTACTGAGACCTTGGTGGCAACATCTAGATCTTTGACCTTTTTGGTTTCAAGAATCTGCATCATAATCACGTATTTGTCTGCAAAGCTTCCATAATAAATGAAATTATCTTTCCGTTGAAGCGGATGACCCTTGTACATCAGTGTTTTAGCCAAGGAAAGCACCTCCAATCGTGTTTTACAAAATTAGCATACCACGGCGTTTCTGTCAAGAATTATCCAATGATGACGACGCTGTTGCCGCCCTGTCCGGGCGTGTTGTAGTAATTATCCCAGTAATAAGAGTTGTCGAAGTCGTCTGTTGTGATCCCATCCTCAATGAGGTCCTGATCGGTACGGGCGACCTGAGTTGGGGCTTCAATAAAGACGTGGGTATCCGGTGCAAGATAGGGATAAGTGAAATCAGCCCAGGAATAACCGCTGTGTACCTTGCTCATCACCTGACGCCAGACACGGGCAGCGGGGTTGCCGTTGGAGTTGATGCGCTCGGGAATGTCAAACCCGGTCCATACAACAGCGACGTAATAGGGAGTTACCCCTGCAAACCAACGGTCTTTGTATTCGCCCGAGGTGCCGGTTTTGCCGGCGACCGGGACGTTGTTAAGCCTTGCTTCGGTGCCTGTGCCTTCATTTACGGCATTTTTCATCATCCAGGTCAGACAGTAAGCTGTATTCGGGTCAAAAGCGGCGATCGTCTGCGGCACATTGTCCAGAACGATGTTGCCGCGGCTGTCGGTCACCATGGAATATGTCCGGCTGTAGGTGAAAGTTCCGTCGTTGACCAGTGCGCAATAGGCCTGGGTCATTTCCCGAACAGAGATACCATTTGTAAGCTGCCCGAGAGCCATGGGGGCATAGGAGGCATCGTCCGGAACCAGACTGGTGAAGCCCAGACGCTGTGTCAGATAATCATAAGAGGTCTGCGGACCGTTCGGGAGCTTGTCCACGATCTGGGCTGCAACTGTGTTCAGTGACCACTTGAGCGCCTGATAGATGGAGAGCACCCCGTAGTTTTCGTAGTTGTCGTTGTGAGGGTACCAGCTGGTGCCAGAGAGCACTACGTAGTTGGCATCATTGACCAACGTATCAGGGGTGATAATGCCCTCGTTGAGTGCGGGGCCATAGCTCGCCAGCGGCTTGATGGAAGAGCCAGGGGAGCGGGTGGCACCGCCGTAGTTGACGCCGCCGTCTGAGATCGGGACGGCACGGTTGAGACCGAAGTTGATGTTCTTTTCACCCACACCGCCGCAGAGGGCCAGAATGCGACCATCATATGGATTCATGATGACAATGGCACTCTGAAACTGCTGGTCGTATGCTCCGCCTTTTGGCATCTTCTCCGGGTCGGAATAGAGATCATCGACAATGTTCTGGATGCGGGTGTCGATGCAACTGTAGATCTGGTATCCGCCGCTGTACAGGAGCTTCTCTGCCGCGTCAAAGTTGATGCCTTTGGTGCGCATAAGATCACGAATCACATCGCGGATGACGACTTCTTCATAATAAGAGTAGATTTCCTGATGGTATTCCTGATTCGGTGTCCGCTTGAAAACAAGCTGTTCCGCAACAGCACTGCGCCAGGTGTCATAGTCGATATAGCCCTGCTCGTACATTTCGCGGAGAATGACTTCCTGCCGCCTCTTGTTGTTCTCTTCGTTGTAGAAGGGGTCGTAATAGGTCGGTTTGTTGGTAATACCAATGATCGCAGCGCTCTCTGCGAGGCTCAGGTCCTTCACGTCTTTGCCGAAGTAGGTGTGGGCGGCAATACCGACACCCCAACAGCCCTCGCCAAAGTAGACGGCGTTTAGATACCACTCAAGAATTTCCTGCTTATCATATTTCTTCTCCAGCTCCAACGCACCGAAAATCTCGGTAAGTTTTCGCTGCACGGTGACCTGGTCCTTACCGGTGAGATTCTTGAGGAGCTGCTGTGTGATGGTGGAGCCGCCATAGCTTGTCTCCATACGGGCGAACATTTCAACGAATGCCCCCGCAGTCCGGTACCAGTCAACACCTTTGTGCTCATAAAAGCGCTTGTCCTCAATGGCGATCAAGGCCTGTTCCATATACTTGGGAATATCCTCATACTCCACCCAGATTCGCCGCTGGTCACCCCCAATGGTGATGCCCTCCTGCCACTCTCCGGCCAGATCCTGATACCAGATCGTGCTGGCTTCACTCAGCTGGTAATCTTCCAAAGAGAGGTCCAGCTCCGGTGTGAGGCAGGTTTTGACATAATAGGCAAAAATGCAGGTGAACAGAATCCCGGTTACCAGCAGAATCAGAAGCACGGAGCCAATCACACGGAGTACAGCCACCAGCACGGAGGAGAGTGTATCGACCGTGTACCCGCTGAACCGGAGAATCCCCCTGGCAGCGCGTCGCTTTTTCAGTTGTTCTTCCGAAGCGGGGTTCTTCTCGGCCATCGAATCATATCACTCCCTTGGTTTTGCCTTGACAGCAGATACAAATCACCAGTTTATCTGATAGCTTATCATTATACCACAGCTTGTCAAATACGCAAATAGAGGGGAGTGATGTTTTATACATTATTAAGAAAAGCTCGCCCTTGCGGCACAAAACGGAGTATGGTATGATGACAGCAAGAGCAAACATGTTGCGGGAGCGGGTTATGAGATATCTGGAAAAGAAACTGCGAGCGGGACTCATCGCGCTGATGGGTATTCTTCTGCTGACCGGCTGCGGCAGGGCAGAGGACCTAAGGGTGGAGCAGGAAGGAGTCCCAATCGAGGAAGAGGCAGGACCGCCAACCTGGGAGCAGCGTTATGAGAGCCGATCTTCCACTGTCGCCGAGAGCAGGGAGGCAGTGCTCTTTCAGCAGGCCTGCGAGGGAGGCTTCCTCGCCTATATCAACCGCAAGGTTCGTGAAAACATCCCGGCGGAACTGAAAGAGGACCCGGAGTTCGTGAACGACGGGCGTTATGATGTGTTTGAAAGCGCGCTGTTTCGTGTCTCTGAAAACGGAGAGCGCGAAAAGGTTCGGCGCTACAGGCCGCTTGCCGCACCTGAAAAGACCGAAGAGGTGGAGAAATACTTTTCCGAATCCCGGCCGAGAGCGTTCCGAATCAGGGAAAACGAAGAGATTGTCGTGCTGGAATCCAGCTTCGAATCCTGGCTTACCAACCATGGATATCAGAGCAGAAACCGTTATTATGTCCGCGTACTGAAGACAAACGGTGTCGAGCTCAGCACAGCAGAGATCGAGACAGAACCCGGAGCCGGGCTGGAATGTGAAAACGCAGTCTATCTCGGCCGTGACCGGATGGCGGCGCCGCAGGGGCAGGAAGTGCTTGTTTTCGGTATGGACGGAAAGAAGCTGTTTTCGGTTATGGCTCCGTTTCCTATCCGGGAGATGTGTTCCATGGGCGAGGGCGTGCTGGCGGTGGTGCTGGCAGACGGGGAGCAGCTCTGGGTGAGCATCATCCACGTGGATAACCTGACGGTGACGGTGCCGCTGAAGGCCCCTGAAGATGCCCACGCTTTCTGCTATAGCGGGGAAGAAGGAAAGCTCTGCTTCCTGCGCAACAGTGAAGTCTTTCTTTATGACACAGAATCCGGAGAGAGCAACAGACTGGTTTCACTGCTGACGCTGGGCGTAAATCCCGGCTCTGTCGGGGCATTCTTTTCCGATGCTGACGGGAGCCTGCACTTTCTTCTCCATCTCCGGGAGAAAACAGGGACAGTAAAAGAAGCGTATCTCATAGCCTCCCCGGAAAGCCGAGAGACAGAGCGGCTGCTCCTCACTCTCGGATTCAGTCACATCACGAATGACCTGACAGACGCCATTATCAACTTCAATGGAAAGAGCAGAACTGCTTTTGTGGAGCCGGTGGATTTCCGGAACCGGGAGGAGAGTGCTATTTTCAGTGCCCCGCTGGATCTCATTGCAGTGGACGAAGAAGAATACGGCCGACTTCTGGCGCAGGGCCGTCTTTCCGATCTGAGCGGACATTTGGAGGCAGACCGGTATTACAAGAAGGATGATCTTTTTCGCAGTGTTCTGAATGCACTGACGGATGAGACCGGAGCGGTGCGCCGGCTTCCCGGAAGTTTTCGGATTGAGACCATGGCCGCTGACTGGAAAGCGGTGGATGGGAATGCATTCCTGAACATGGAGGCTTTGCGGGAACTCTACTCTCGTATGCCTGCCGGCAGCATGCTGTATGAACCATACTATACTTCCGGGCGCCTGTTGGACGACCTCAGTGCTGTCAACCGGGACAGCCTCGGGACCGGGGAGAACCTCAACGCAGAGCTGTACGCGAAGCTGAAAAATTTTGCCAATCTCCAGCCGGAGACATACTCTTACTACCAGTATGCTGCTGATTCCAGCAGCATGGAGAGCCGGATCTACAGTGGAAAACTGTTGACGCTCCAAGCCCATATTGGATCACTGGAGGAATTCAAATGGTACGATGCTTTTTTTGAAAACGGTGCGTGTTTTGTAGGCTGGCCGACAGAGAAGGCTTCGCTCTCCCAGCTTGTCTTTGATGAAAGTCTTGCAGTTTCCGCTGACTGCACTGATGAGCAGCAGAAAGCGGCCTGGTCATTCCTGAGAACTCTGCTTGCACCCGGATTTACTGACGACAGCTACGGCTTCCCGGTTGTGGCGAAGACGCTGAAGGAGCGGATGGCTGCTGACACGGCTGCGGTATTCTACCGTCTAGATGAAAAGGGAAAATTCGAACTGGATAAAAACGGGAAAAAGATCGAGATCGCGCGGGACAGCTGGTATTCCCCGGACGGACGAAAGCATTTTGTATATGCCATGAAGGAAACCCAGCAGCGGAAGCTTCTTTCCCTGATCGAGCACAGCGTCTGACAGAATCCGGGCAAGGCGGAAGAAAATTCACAGAATGCTGCTTTACAAAATACAGCGAGTATGATACTTTATGTGCAGCATATATTGAGACAGCGTTCATAGATGCAAATTATGATAAATGGAGGGTTATAACATGAAAAAATGGGTATGTCCTGTATGCGGCTACGTGCATGAGGGAGACACTCCCCCCGAGAAGTGCCCGGTCTGCAAGGTTCCCGGCGAGAAGTTCACACTCCAGGCAGAAGAGCTGACCTGGGCCGCGGAGCACGTTGTCGGTGTCGGCAAGGTCTTCGGCGCGGAAGTCCCTGAAGAAGTCAAGGAAGAGATCATTGCCGGTCTGCGTTCCAACTTTGAAGGCGAATGCTCTGAAGTCGGTATGTATCTGGCCATGGCCCGCGTGGCTTATCGCGAGGGTTATCCGGAAGTCGGAATGTATTGGGAGAAGGCAGGCCTCGAGGAGGCAGAGCATGCTGCGAAATTTGCCGAGCTCCTGGGTGAGGTTCTGACCGACAGCACCAAGAAGAATCTTCAGATGCGCGTGGATGCCGAAAATGGCGCTACTGCCGGCAAAACAGAACTTGCCAAGCTCTGCAAGAAGTACAATCTCGATGCGCTTCATGACACCATCCATGAGATGGCCCGTGACGAGGCCCGCCACGGCAAGGCCTTCAAAGGCCTTCTTGAGAGATATTTCAAGTAATCAACAACGATTCTGACGAAAGGAGAATCTCAACATGAAATATGTTTGCAATCTTTGCGGCTGGGTCTATGACGAAGAAGAGGCCGGTGTGAAATGGGAAGATCTTCCCGATGATTTCGCCTGTGAGCTCTGCGGAGCCGGCAAGGATGAGTTCACTGCTGAGGAGTAACCCGAACAGTTAGCGATAACATCATACGTAAAAAAGGAGAGAATCGGCTGACGGTTCTCTCCTTTTTGTCTTGCACCGGCTCAGGCGATATGCTATAATCAATTATTCTTATGTAAACTGCTTGGAATGCGGGGCGCGGATATGAAAAAAGACAAAGTCAGATTCTATGTCGAACGCGATGGCTTTGGCGTGGAGACCATGGTGATTCTCATGGCGCTTTCCATTGTTTTTCGGATCATCGGCTGCTGGGGTCTCTGGAAGGATCATACCTATGCGCTTACACAGATTGTACTTCCGATTGTCAGCGCGATGCTTTTTATTGCAATTGTATGGCTGCTCGGAAAACGGGCGCTCTGGACGAGTTTTATTCCGGTGTTGCTGGGGGCCATCTTCTTCATTATCAAGGCTTTCGGCTTTGAGAGCAGGGTGCACATGGTGCTCTGCATTCTGCTGTATATAGCGGTGATTGTACTCTACTTCTGTACGGTTTTCGGCCTCATTCGGACCAAATGGTTCCTGGTGCCGCTGTTTGGACTTCCGTTTTTGTACCATATTTTCGTGGAAGATCTGCCAGCGCTGAATAACACAGCAAATCCGGTAAGCTTTGCAGACGGTATGCAGGAGATGGGTGTCCTCTGCATTATGCTGGGGCTCTTTTTCCTGAGTCTTTCAATGAAGAAGCAGATCATTGAGACAAACGAAGAAGAGCTTACAAAGGGGAAGGCGCTGAAGTCAGTTTTAGGAAGGAAACAGAAGAAAACCGAGGAAGATACGGAAGAAACAGTGTCCGACCCGGATAAAGAAGCCGCTGCTGCAGAAACATCAGACGTGTCAAATACAGTGGAGACCATTGGCTCCACAGAGACCCCTGAAAGCTGATGGCACTGCGTAGAGTTACACTTCCTGTCAGGAAAGCATTCGACAGCAGGAAGAGGAGAATATATCTTGCCATTACTGCGGTTTTGCTGCTGCTCCTCGCGATTGTTGCGATTTCCATTCTGCACAGTGCTGCGGATCGGAGCAACAGGGAGTATACGCAGAAAGCGCGGGAGAGCATGAGCGCAGGGGACTACGAAAGTGCTCTGCTGTATTTGCGGCGAGTGAAAAACGCAGAGGACAGTCCGGAAGTCCTGATGCTGATGGCGGATTGTTATGAGGCGATGGGAAACTACCCCCGCGCCTTGGAGACCCTGCGGAAAATGAATACCTCGGATCCAGCCATCTCGAACCGAATCCAATCCATCGAACAGATGAAAATTCAGCAGGGACAGGAAAAACGGGTCAGCATTGCGGGGACGGAGTTTGATGTTACGGCCCAGACCGCAGTGCTGGACGGAATGAACCTCACGGATACGGACCTCCGTGAGCTTACAGCGTTGTATTCGCTGGATAAGCTCTCACTGAAAAACAACCATATTACGGACATTCAGCCCCTTGCTCAGCTGGGCGGGCTGGATGAACTGAACCTCACAGGCAATCAGATACGGGACATCAGCGCTCTGGAGAGCCTGACCGGGCTGAGGATTCTTGTCCTCGACGGGAATCCTGTGAAAAAATGTGAAGCCTTGAAGAAAAGCACACATCTGAAAAGCCTGAGTGTCCTGGATACCTTGCTTGAAACAGAGGATCTGCTTCAGCTATCAGAGATGATTCCCGGCTGTGCCATACGATTTGACAAGGGCGGAGAAGAGACAATTCTGCTCGCCGGAGAGGTGTATCAGCTGAATGCGACAGAACTGATCCTGGCAGGAAAGGAACTCACGGATATATCCGTACTGAGCAGCTTTAAGGAACTGAAGATCCTCGACCTCAGCGACAATGACGTCAGCGAACTCGGCCCCCTGATGGATCTTTCGCAACTGGAAAAGGTGAATCTCAGCGGCAATTCGGTCAGCGATTTGCGGCCTTTGATCGGTCTTCCACTGCTCACAGTGCTGAATGTTTCCGACAACCTGATTTCGGAAACAAGCTCTGTCGGATCGGTGGAAAAACTTGTAGAGTTGAATTTGAGCGGCAATTTGATTCGTGACTATTCCGGCCTGGGCCGACTTTCCGATTTGCAGATACTCATACTTACGAAGACCGGAATCACAGATTCAGATTTACCGGATCTTTATCCGCTGAAGGCGTTGTATAATCTGGACTTGAGAGAGAACGACGGTCTGAGCGATAAAGCGGTCGGAGCACTGAAGTCTGAACTGCCTGGCTGTGGTATTGCGACATCGGAGCTGGTCTATGAGATTGATTTCTCTGGACACATGGTCAGAAGCGACGAAACAAGTATTTCTTTTCCTGCCGGAGGGATTACAGACGTGTCCGCTCTGACAAAACTGACGCATCTTGAAGAGCTAAACCTTCGTGACAACGAGATCATCAACCTCTTTCCTCTGGAAGTCACACCCTCTAGAGACAAAATCCGTAGGCTGGATCTTGCAGGAAATAATATCATGGATGTACTTTCCCTCTATGCACTTTCCGCCATCGAGGAGCTTGACCTCAGCGGGAATCAGATCGAAGTGGTTGCCGGGCTTCGAAAGCTTACGACTTTGAGATGGCTGGATCTGTCGGGGAATCCGGTTTCTTTAGAAGCGGTGAATGATCTTCGAAGCTGGCTGCCTGACTGCACGATCATCTTTTCGTGAAACGGCGTTGAAAACAGAATGGAACGGAGAAAACAATGCGTCTGGACAAGTATTTGAAAGTTTCAAGACTGATCAAGAGGAGAACGATGGCCAATGAGGCCTGTGACGGCGACCGGGTCAGTGTGAACGGAAGAGAAGCCAAGGCCAGCTATCAGGTGAAGATCGGTGATGTGATCGAGATTGCGTTCGGAAATCGAACCCTGCGGGTCGAAGTGACGGACATCAGTGAGAATGCAAAAAAGGCTGACGCTGCTGCAATGTATCGAGAAATTTGAGAATTAAAAGATAAAATAACAAAACGGCTCTGTTCATCTGAACAGAGCCGTTTTGTATTGAACAAACAAGTCAGATAAGAAACGGTTTCAGTGTTTCGGGAACGGTTTCTGGATCGGAAGTAATCGAGAGTACGAAGCTGATTTTCTCGTTGTTGGAGAATTTTTCCAGCCAGGAGACGAAGGAGACAAGAGATTCCGTGGACTTGTCATTCACAAGCTTATAAAAATTATCAATAAAGAAATGGGTAATGTCGTAGTTTCCGGCGTGAACGCCGCAGATCAACCCTTTCAGAAATTCATAGCTTCCGATGTCGTAAGCACCGGCTTCGATCAGACGGGCCTGATAGGGAATATCATAAGTAAGCTTACGCTCCTTTTCAATGCAGACTACATCACCGGTTTCTTCTTTTACCGCTTCGCGGACCATCTCCACCAGGCGCTTTGTCTTGCCGCTCCCTTTCAGACCCATGAGAATGCTGACCATGGCAATCCCTCCTTGAAAAATTCGGTTTGGTATTCAACCTAAATACAGCTTATCATGTTTTCGGGTTTGACGCAAGGGCATAAATGTAAATTCATGTTTTTTTTATACAAACGGAGAAAAGTGTTAATTGACGGAGAAATCACAATATAATATAATTATTATGAGCATCTATCTGCAAAAATCTTTAAGAAAAAGAGGTGTATTGTTTGAAAGACCTGAAGCATCTGATCTACTTTGAGAACCTGCTGCAGGACGCACAGAATGAACTGGTAGAGAAAGCAAAGGCAGAGGGACAGGTTGCACTGGGATATAACTGTTATTATATTCCGGAGGTACTTCTGAATCTGCCGGGCTGTTTTTCCAGCAGGCTCCGTGCGCCCCGCTGTACGTCAACGGACATCGCCGGTTATTATATGACAAACCGCTCATGTCCCTATGCCCGGTCAATTCTTGAGCGCGCGATAGAAGGTGGCTATAATTATCTGGACGCTCTGTTTGGCGCTGAGAGCTGTGCGACCATGGACCGGATGGAATCACATTTCACTCTGCTTCATCCGGTGAAAAATGACCGCTTTTTTGCTACCCATATTGATCCGCCTATGAAGGGGGATAAGACGAACCTGGATTACTATAAGGTCCAGCTCAAGGTCAAGGTTCTTGAACCGCTGAAGGAGAAGTTCGGTGTGGATATCTCCGAAGAAGCGCTGTGTTCGGCTGTGGAGAAGCACAATCGCCTCTGTCGTGTGATCACGGAAATCGGCAATTACCGGAAACTTCCCAATCCACCAATCACAGGGTATGAATTCCATGTCATCCAGCTGGTAAGCCAGGTGTGTCCACATGACCTGATTCTGCCTTATCTGGAAGAGACACTGGAAGAGGTCAGAACCCGCGTACCAGAGCCCTCGTTCCCGTTCCGCACGAGAGTGGTTCTTGTCGGAAGCGAGATTGACGATCCGGAGTTTACGAAGCTGATCGAGACATGTGGTGCCATGGTAGTGGCAGACCGGTACTGCTTCGGGAGTTTCCCCAGCAGGGAAGAGATTGAGGTCTTCGAGGGAGAGACGGCTTTTGACGCCATTTGTCGGATCTATCTGCACTGGAACCAGTGTGCCCGCTTCATGGACGGATTGAAGATCGACCAACGCCATAATGAAGTGGAACGGCTGGTGAAAGAGTACGGTGCACAGGGCATCATCTACGAGAATATGAAGTTCTGTGAGTTCTGGAGTTATGAGAAGGTTCTGGCGTCCAACATCTTCATCAATGAGCGGAAGATTCCGACCTGCACCATAGAGAAAGAATATGCACTCGGCGCGGTAGGACAGCTCAGAACCCGGTTCCAGGCCTTTATTGAGTCGCTGGAGATCAAACAGATCCAGGGAGGAAAATGATATGAAGCTAATGGATAGAATGATAGCGCCCCTGGACAAAGCACTGGAGCGTTTTGATCCGATCAAACAGGCGGAAAAGGGAACCGGCGGTCAGCGCGACCGCTATTATGACAAGACCGGTGTAGCCAAATGGCGTGAGTGGCGCGGTGTGAAGGACACCATGTACGACTATTGTTCCTGGCTGAACAATATTGTCAGCATGGTCCAGATGGTTGCCTCCGCTCCTGTGCCGATTCTGAAGGGCTTCTGGGAATACCGCTGGATGGGTTCTTATCTCGGAACTTTTATGTTCATTGACCGCCTATTTGAGGGTTATCGCGGGCCTGAGCTGAGGATTGCTCATATGAACATGCACGCCATCGTGCAGAGCCTGACCAAGCGCATTGCTTTTGCTCTGAAAAACGATGCCCGCTTTGGTGGCGGACCGGATACGATGAACATTATTCCCCATGATGAGACCATCACGCCACTCTTTCTGAAAGGTTTCAAGGGGCTCTATCCCTTCCCGCTTCAGACCCTGCCGGAATTCATCATCTGTGACATCGACCAGCATATTGAGCCCTATTATGTAGACGTTGCCGAGTCTTATGGTCTGCCGGCAGACGTCTGTTCCCGCTGTGCAGCGGAGACCGGTGTTGCCATCGACGATGCTTTCCCGTTATTCGGACGAGTGTTGCTCTCTACCAACATGCCATGCAATGCTTCGGAGGCAACAAGTATGTTCCAGCGCCGTCGCTACGGCAAGCCGGATTTTCCGATCACACTGGCGATGCAGCATAACAATCCGGAAGCCCTGCCTTACTCCAGAGAGACACTGCAGAATGCAATGCATTTTGTGGAAGAACATTACGGGGTCAAGTATGACTGGGATGAATTCTTCAAGTATGCAAGGCTTATGAATGAGCAGAATACCATTGAGCTGGAGAAGTGGGATTTCTTCAAGACGCCGTATTCTCCGCTTTCCGGCATTGCCGAGTCTCTGTACCGGCTCTATTCCTGGCAGTCGGTGAATGGTCAGGAAGAGTATTTCAACAAAGTCGACCGCAAGGTCATCCAGATCATGCGCAAGTGCTATGAGAATAAGTGCCTGCCTTTCGGAGGCAGAACACGGCACCGCGCCTTCCTGTGGGGACCCTCCGCCGTCTATTACACTGACTTCCCGACCTGGACCCAGAACTGCTGGGGTATCACCATTGTGCTGAACATGGATTCCACCATGGGATATAACATGATTAACACCGAGGATCCCGAGATAGCCATGGACGACATCACCCGCTTTACAGAGAAGGCCTGTATGCGCCACCATGCAGTCGGCGGCTGGGATAACATCAACGCTGTCTGGGAGTGGGCGAAGAACTTCAACTGTGACATGGTTCTGATGAACGACAACATTGCGTGCAACGGAATGCTGGGTGTGCATGGTATGATGGAAGAGCAGGCCAGAGATCTCGGCTTCCACTTCATTTTCATCGAGCACGATCTGGAAGACAGCCGTACCGTATCCAGACAGGATATGCGAAACTGTGTCAACAAGTATATGTCCGTTGTTCTGAACGAGACGCCGCTTGATCCGACGATCGTTGAGTTCGACGACGCGGAAGCCTATTGATCAGGAGGTGGAGATAATGAAGAAATTCCTGAAGCTTCTGATGAAGATCCTCAGCAGAGTACTGCTGGTTGGGCTGATTGGCTTTGTGGCTACTTTCGCCCTCTATATCACAAATGGAGAGAACAAACTGATCTATTATGTGATCCGTCCGTTCCTCAATAAGCACTATGACTCTCAGGTGAGGGACCGTAAAATATGATTTCAGAAGACAGGGGCTGCCAGACGGCAGCCCCTGAAAAATAACTTGTCAAGAACCGCTTCGTGGTGTAAAATACATTAGTTATACTGTGCATTCTAATAATTGAGTGGGGAAGGTTTTGCTGGAAGGGGCACTGTCAGACGCCAGCAACGGACAGGGAATGTTGGGTATGAGTATGGGTGTACTGCACGGAGAACGAATATGGGAGAACCAGGGACTGAAATCCCTGGTCGATTGGGCGTTTCTCCTCCTGACAGGAATCTACATTCTATGCCAGTGCATTTACAATTCAACCTATGTTCTACCTGCATACACATTCCCTGATCGAAATTGGTTTCTTTTCTTATTCTATCTTTGCGTCATCGTCGTTCTTGCCAGAACGCTTCTCAGTGGAGAGTGGAAAAAACGCCTTCCAGCAGCAGGGATAATCGCCGTAATCTATTTTCTGTCGTATCGGACAGGGAGAGAGCTTTTTCTCCTGATGATACCTGTGCTGACTGTCGGCGCCATGGGAATGGATCATCGCCGGGTGCTGAAAGTATATGTGATTGCCGTGGGGAGTTTCCTGACGGTCACGGTTTTGTGTGCGTTCACCGGGGTGATTCTGAATATCGTCCATTATCGTGACGGGCATTTGCGCAGCAGCTGGGGGATTGCGTATGAGACGGATTTCGCTTCTCTTGTGCTGTTTTTTGTCCTGATCCTATGGATTGCCGTGGAGAGCATACCCGATCTGGCGATGGTTGCCACAGCATTGTTCTCTTTCGGCGTATCATTTGTCATCGCCGGGAGCAGGACCTCTGAGTTCTGCAGTATTTTGCTAGTCATTTTTGTCCTTCTCCATCTGGCTGTGGAATGGATGAGACGGGGAAAAAATGCAAGGGGAGAGGACTCGTATGCA
>JAEEGL013021709.1_pt1 | contig 21307 bp, 12 predicted proteins | sample 9134231 | NCBI WGS metagenome assembly JAEEGL01 (sample SAMN16246548, study PRJNA631951) | gut metagenome | biome: gut microbiome; feature: rumen; material: fiber-attached | host: Bos | place: Iran: Karaj | collected 2018-10
GACCGCAAGGAACAATATTATAATGACACTTTTGGGCTTATCTTCCGTGGTGGGGATAGGGCTGAATACCCTGGTGCCCTATGACATGAAGGCATCAGTCTTTACCATGATATCAAACGGATCTTTTCCGGAGTCTGTCACCTCTTTTGTGCTGTGCTACATAGAGATGATGGGAGGACTGCCGGATCAGTCGATTTCCATTGTGTCGGCAGAGGGTGTCAAATACGTGCTCAGGATGGTATGGGGCCTTATGCTGGCGGCCTTTGCCGTAGTGTGCATGATAAGGGCGGTGAGGGCGTACCTTGATAAGAGAAGAGAGAAGAGGGATATGCTGATGATCTACATAGCAGCACTGGTATTTGCCAGTGTCCTTATCCTGGTGCTGACCGGACTGGGGAATAACACCAGATATCTGATGGTGTCGCTGTGTCCTCTGATCATCGTTTTTGCGGCGGAGCTTTACGAGAAGGCGTTGAAGAGACGCGGGGTCATGATCGGAGTCTGCTTTGCGGCTGCGTTTGCAGTGATGCTGATCCTGTCGGACAGAGAGACATTAAAGGGCGATCCCTACCCCTTCATGAGGGCCGACACGATAAAGTACGATGAGTTGGACAATATACTCTCGGGATATCCTGATAAGGACGTGGTGTTCCTGAATGATGTGGGCACTACGGAGGTGCTCCGTGCACGCAATATCGGATCGGGACGAGAGTATGTGACACTGATGCATGAAAGCGGGGACTTCGCGGACGGGCTGATGGTATGTGATTATTATGCTTCTGTCACCGAGCCCGGAGCCATAGACTCCGATCATATCCTGGTCACCAACGAGAACTTCGCTGAAATAGACAGTCTGCCTGAAGAGATCCGTGAAGGCTATGAGAAGGCAGGAGAATTTCAGATATATACCGTATACGTCAAAAAGGGAGAGCAGTGAGTCAGGGGAGACTGTAGCTGTCCCAGGCGTAGGAATCCTCTGTATATACAGCGTAGAGATCTGTATCGGATGAGGTGGTATAGCCGTCATCCACGGGATCGCCGTTTGAATCAACAAATCCTGTGATATCTCCCCAGAATGCATCATCATTACCGGGATGTGCATCATCCGGAAGGAAGCCAAGCGGCTCGCCTTTTTTTACTGCGGCGGCTGTAGTGCCCCAGGCGAAATGGAAGATGATGTTTATATATTCATCGGAGGATGAGTAATAGTCTGTCAGATATTCATCACGGTCTCTTATCCATCCTGACAGTCCTTCGGCACTGTCAAGCGATGTGCGGCCGCTTTCGCTTATATTCGCATAAAGGCAGCTGATATCAAGTGAAGTCGATACATCCGAGATAAGCTCCTTCCATTCACTATCCATATAACCTGCATATGATTTTGAAAAATCATCCAGATAATACTCGCGGACCTTTTGCATGAATCGGTCCGAATCATCAAGCATATCAAGGAAGACGCAGCTTCTTTTCTGGGACACGAAAAGGCGGGATCTACGGGTCAGTTCTTCGTGATAGGGATCTCCGGCGGTCATGCCGCATGAGAGATCGAAGTCCCATACGGGACCTGCATGGAACAGGCCGTCATGCCCCAGATAGAAGTAAAAGCTTGCGAAGTCTATATCTGTCTGGGAAAAGAAATCCTGTATAATGTACATCTTTACAAACGAATCGACATCTATGTACTTTTCATAGTCTCCGTCACTTGCTACGGCTTCTCTTGCTGCACTGTACTTCTCCGCTATGTATGTCAGTTCTTTTCTTGATGCAGCTTCCGGTGAATGTACGACTATGGGCTCACCGCAGACAAAATAGCAGGGCTCATCCTCGTAGCGGTAATCGAGCTCGAGCAGATACTCTCCGGAAACATCGGACGGTTCGTTGGGAAGGTCGATGCCATGTATCTGTATGCCGTCATCTATAGTCTCATCAAAAGAAGAAAGCATCTGTGACGGTGTGTTCAACGTATTGTTCATACTGTCGAGCGAAGAGTCGGATCCCATAAGCTCCTTTGCATCCACTCTCTGCGAGAGCATATAAAGTCCGTTGTATCTGCCGTTCAGATAAAGGTTTATATACCTTGTTTCGGGACAGGGAGAGAGCTTCCCAACGCGGGATGCAGCGAAGGCTGCTTCGTTTCGCAAAAGCTGTGTAGCGTCCATCGCATTTGCCTTGAGAGCCCATTTCCTTCCTGACGGCATACCGAGCAGACTCATGGGAGAGTTAAGGTTCATGTTGTACGGCTTCATTTCATATCCGAAAAAGGTGGTATTACCGCGCTTGGATAAAACGATATCATCCGATGTATCGGTACTGCCGTCTGCGTTTACGATAGTCATGCGTCCTTCTATACGAGGCTTTTCTACGGAAGGATCATCCTCCGTGTTATTTATGATATCGATCGCATTCTCGGATGTGGTGATATACAGAGTGGGAAGAGTATCAAGACAGTAAAAGCTTATCTGTCCGTCAAAGAGCACCTCGCCTCTCGGAGCAAGAAACTGTGCGGATACACTCTCAGATGACCGGATCAGATCAGCAATATCTTCGCCTGCATGGAGCTTCTTTCCGTCAAGCACCATGGTGTCAAAATGATCGAATCCGATATAAACGTGCTCTGTCATTTCAGATGGAAGGATCGCATTGACTGATGACGGATCGTCGGTTGGACTCAGTAAGATGCGTGATGCGTTCCCGCGATACAGATATACGTCATCCGTGATCGTATGGTCCGAAAGATATTCTTCAAGATGAGAATAGTAAAGGCGGGTATCCAGTACTTTGAAGGACAGCAGGCCTGCAGCAAGGAGGATGATGGCTGAAAGTGTTATCAGGAGACTGCGTTTTGTCTTCATACTCAGTCCTCCCTCTCGGCGTAAACGGCAGTATAATAAGTGCTTCCGTTTATCGGCGTATCATCGCTTATACTGATACCGTTCGCATCGACAAAGCCGGTCACCTCGCCCCAGATATCTTCGGTATTGCCCGGGTGATCATCATCGGGGAGCGGGCCGACCTTTGCGCCGTGCTTTACCGCGGCTGTCATGGAGCCCCACGTGAAATCAAATCTTACAAGGTCATAGCTATCTCTGTCACTGTAATATCCGTCAAGGAAATCAGCCCTTTCAATGAGCCAGCGTTTAAGCTCCTCCGGATCATCATCCGTTTCCTTGTAGACGGGATACATATCGCAGGCCATGGTACTCATGGTAAGTGAGCTTTCCAGTGCGGAAGCCTCCGAGTCAAAGCGGCTGGCGGCATATTCGCGGATAATAGATGAGAATTGCCCGGTATAATACTTTCCGGCTTCGGTGCGGAAGTCTTCCGAGTGCTCCAGGGAAGTAAAGAACAAGCGGCCGAAGTCATTAAGATGTCTGGACCTGATCGTAAGGTCGTCATGATACGGACCGGAGGTAATATGTCCTGCAGAACAGTCAAAATCCCATACGGGGCCAGCATGGAGCCTGTCATCATCACCTATATAGAAATAAAGGCTGTCACCGTCCATGTCAGTCTGTACCAGATAATCCTGGATCATATACATTTTTATGAACGAATCCATATCTATATAACGGGAAGGATCTTCGCCGTTGTCTACAGCATCCAGAGCATTTGAAAACAGAGTCTCTATCCTTTTTATTTCCTCGGGATTAAGAGAGGCAGGGTAGTGTATGGTCATGCCCATACCTTTACTCTCAAAGGTGTTGGGCCGCATATCGTACTTAACGTCTCTTTCTATCAGAGCCTTTGCTTTAGCATCACTTAAGAACTCAGGAGCCTGAATGTTCTGACACAGGAGATAAAGTCCCATATACTTTCCGTTTATATACAGGTTGATATATCTGCTGTCAGGAGCAGACTCCATGTCCATCATACGGGCGATATCAAAGGCTGCCTTGTTTTTCATAAGGACTGTCGTGTACTGCCCGTTGGATTTCAGCACCCACTTCTTTCCGGGCTCCATGCCGAGCAGGCTCATCTTGCTTGACAGACCGAGATTGTACGGCTTCTGATCAAAGTAATCAAAGGAGGTATTGCCATGTCTGTAAATGTCCGCATCAGTGACGACATCAATGGTGCCGTCAGGTCCTGTGATCATCATCGTGGAGCTGATATGTGGCTTTACCGTGGCTTCGTACTCGGTGGAATTAACTATATCGATAGCATTCTCAGAGGTAGTAAGGTACATGGTCGGCACAGAGTCAGCGAACATGAACTGTACATAGCCGTCATAGAGGAGCTCGCCTCTTGGGGCAAAGAGCCTCATCGTGACAGGTTCATCGCTCAGAGATGATACATAATCAAATATCTCGTCTCCGGATCTGAAGCTCTGTCCGTTAATCTCAAGGGTGCGGAAATGAGAGAATGAAAGCCGCAATGATCTGAGTGAGGATACTTCAGATGGCAGGCATGCAAGATAAAATATCTGATCAGATGTCGGATTGAGTCTGATATCTGTGGATCTGCCGCAGGAAAAAGAGATATCTTCGGGTATGGCGTGATCCTGCATATATACTTCCGCGAGGTGATATGAGAAACGCATCTCGAGATAATACAGGACCGGAAGAGAAAAAACGGCGAGTGCTATCACTGACAATATGATGATAGCACTACGCCGTGCAGGTTTCATCAGAAGCTTACTTCTCCGTCATGAGAAAGCAGAGAAACAGAAGTTACACCGGCAACGCCCGATACAGCCTTTGAAAGGGCAGCTCCGTCCTTCGTGCGAAGTTCGTACACGAGCTCCAGATTGCCGTTTGTAAGGACGCGGGACTTCTCTATGAATGCACTTGAATTGCTCTTTACCTCGGAAGCTATGTTCGCGTCGGCATCAGAAGATGCATTGACTATCATTATCATGGGTGTTTTGATCACAGGTAAGCGGTCGAGCACCATTATGGTTGCCGTAGCAGCAAGTGAAAGGATGATGGCGACCTCCACGAGACCCGCTCCGCAGATGATACCTACCGAGATGGACCAGAAGAGGAAGACCAGATCCATCGGATCCTTGACGGCCGTCCTGAAACGTACGATAGAAAGAGCACCGACCATACCGAGTGAGATGACCACGCTCGACTGTACCGTAAGGATGATAGATGCCGTGATCACGGACATGAGTACCAAAGAGATGTTGAAGCTCTTGGAGTAGAACGTCCGCTTGGTCAGGAATCTGTAAACCAGATAAATGTACAGACCCACGAGCAGTGAGAAGAACATCACTACCAGTATCTGTGATGTGGAGAGCTCTACGTTGGCATAGCCCTCGAGGAATGATCTTTTGAAGATGCTTGAAAATGTTGTCATGTCTACCTCCGATAAACCTTAATTATAATTTTGCCTTATTGAGTAAAGGGATGTATTTACCCCGTTATAAGTAAACTTTCGGCACAGGAAATACTTGGAAAAAGTCTCTCTGTGCATCTTGCCGTACTCGACTGTATGAGCTATGTGATCCGGAAGGAATTCGTCAAATTTAACCTCCATAAGATTCTGGCCCCTTTCAAGCACGGGTCTTGAAGAAAGGGGTCTGTCTGCCAACAGGGCATCAAGCTCTGAAGACGAGCGTATATTCCTGTCAAAAGTGATCCTGGTGTTGCCCTGCGGTGCTGCGAACGGAGTGCGTTCGTACTCCACTATGACAGCGGGATGCAGCATGCTTGTACGCATGCGTACATAGAAAACGTTAAGCAGGGGAGGATTATCGTCCTTCACATCCGTCTGACCCTTAAGTATGTGCTCAAAGGTTTCTCTGCTTATGCTGCAGTTGTCCTTGGATATCAGGTCGGATTTGCGGCTCTTGCGCTCCAGACTGATATAGCTGTCGCTGTGGTCATACACGCGGATGCGCCACTTTTCCCTTTCATCGACACCGTCTATGTTTTCCTGCAGATAGGTGTCATAGTAGTCGTCGAAATACAGGCTCCTGATGTTGTAATAGCCCTTCTCGGATACATGGCTGTCCTTGGGCATATATGCTTCAAGCCTCTTCTGGGCAGCAAGGAGCCTTACTTCGGGCTCTATGTATTTGTATTCGTGTCTGTACCTTGCGTCTTCGTTAAACATGTTGAAAATTATAGCACAGCATCATTCTTAATGCTATACTAACCATATGTGCGTTTTCTATAAATATGCCTCGCTGAAAAATATATATTTACAGCGAGGTGCGAATAGGAATTAGTTTTTAGGTGTCAGAAAGGTTTTGAAGTATGATTTGGAATGAAGCAAAAGAATGCATGAGCCGGGACGAGCTTGCCGTACTGCAGGGAGCCAGACTCCACAAGCAGGTGGACAGGATATACCACAACGTGGAGTTTTACAGAAAGAAGATGCAGGCAGCCGGAGTGGAGCCCGGTGACATACAGACAGTTGAGGATGTAACGAAACTGCCGTTTACAACATATGCGGATCTGCGCGACAACTATCCTTACGGATTGCTGGCTGTGCCCAGATCAGAGATAGTCAGGGTGCATGCATCATCCGGAACCACGGGTAAACCCAAGGTGCTCTGCTATACGAGACGTGACGTGGAGATCTGGTCAGAGTGCGTGACACGTGCCATGGCCATGGCAGGCATCACAAGGGATGACATCATCCAGGTCGGATATGGCTACGGTCTCTTCACGGGAGGTCTGGGAGCACATTACGGAGCAGAAAACCTCGGAGCCATGGTCATACCCATGTCTACGGGAAACACGAAGAAGCTCATCGATATGATGATAGACTGCGAGGTCACGGCAATCGCCTGCACACCTTCTTATCTGCTTCATGTGGCTGAGGCACTTGAGGAGCAGAACCTTGTAGGAAAGATCAAGCTCAAGTATGCCGTATGCGGAGCCGAGCCGTGGACTGATGCCATGAGAGATCAGATAGAGAAGAGGCTTGGAATCAAAGCATATGATATCTACGGACTGACGGAGATCCTCGGTCCCGGTGTGGCATGTGACTGCAGCGCCCATAAGGGACTGCATATATATGAAGATCACTTCCTGCCTGAGATCATAGATCCGGATTCGCTTGAGCAGAAGGAGCACGGAGAACTGGGTGAGCTCTGTATCACCACTCTTACCAAAGAGGGAATGCCGCTTCTTCGATACAGGACGAGAGACCTCACATCTCTTGAGTATGATAAGTGTGAGTGCGGACGTACTATGGCACGTATCCAGCGCTTCAGAGGCAGATCGGATGACATGCTTGTCATCAGGGGAGTGAACGTATTCCCTTCACAGGTGGAGCATGCTCTGCTTACGGTGGCCGGCACCACACCAAACTACTTCATCACTGTGGACAGAGTCAACAACAACGATACCTTCGACGTGGCAATTGAGGTCGAGGAGAGATTCTTCTCCGATGAGGTGAAGAAGCTCGAAAAGCTGCGCGCCGAGGTGGAAGATGCCATACATCAGACTGTGGGCATCAAAGCCAAGGTCAAGCTGGTCGAGCCCAACGCGCTGCCGCATTCCGAAGGCAAGACCAAGCATGTGGAAGACAGAAGAAAGCTTACGGAGTAAGGGGGAGGTTCAATATGATCATCAAGCAGTTATCGATTTTCCTTGAAAACAGACCGGGCACACTGGACGCGGCATTAGGCATACTGAAGGAGGCGGAGGTGAACATCTGCGCACTTTCTTTGGCAGACACTTCCGAGTTCGGACTTCTCAGGGTCATAGTGGATAAGCCGGACGAGGCGAAGCAGGCACTGAGATCGGCAGGCTATACCTCATCTATCAATGAAGTGCTCTCCGTGGAGCTGAAGCAGGAGGTCGGCTATCTTTCTTCCATAATAAAGAAGATATCGACCGCCGGCATAAATGTGGAGTATATGTACGCTTCTTCATCTTCGGTGAGTGATGCTTCCATGATAATAAAGACCGATGACTCCGCAAAGGCGGAGCAGGCCCTGTCCTGAGGACATCATGCAGGATATATGGCTTTATTCTGACGGCAGCTCGAGAGGGAATCCGGGACCCGGAGGGTATGGCACCATACTCAGCTTCACCGACTCAAAGGGTACGGTACACAGAAAGGAATACAGCGAAGGCTTTCCCGATACTACAAATAACCGCATGGAACTGATGGGAGTGATAAGAGGCTTTGAAGAGCTTACGAAGCCGTGCAGGGTCCATGTGGTGACAGACTCACAGTATGTGGTCAAACCCTTCAATGAAGGGTGGCTTGATAACTGGATGAGCCATGAATGGAAGGGGTCAGATAAGAAGACCGTGAAGAATGTGGAGCTCTGGCAGAGGCTTGTGAATGCCATGGACGGACATGAGTATACCTTCGAATGGGTGAAGGGACACGCCGGCCATCCGGAGAACGAGCGGTGTGATGCACTGGCTACAAAGGCTGCGGATGATTTGAACAGCCCGGACTGAATGCTATAATATAACATCATGAAGAAACTGAAGAAGCGCACCAAAAAAAGAATAGCTATCGCGGCATGTGCCGTGGTCATGGTGATAGCGGGGATCAATATCTACAACATAAGGAAGGAATATGCTCAGGCGGGCGGCGAATATGGTGACGTCGCAAAGAATGTACGCATATCTGATGAGCCTGTGGAGGCGATCCCTGTAGAGGAACCGAAGAAAAAGGAATCCGATTCGCAGTTTAGTTTTGAAGATGACGGCCCGAAATACGACATCGGCACGTATCCCAATCTTGTTATAGATCATGAGGCACTGAAGAAAGCTCAGCCGAACTACAAGGGATGGCTCTATGTGCCATGTCTTGAGATCAGCTATCCTGTGGTGCAGGGGACGGATAATGATTATTATCTGCATCATACCTTTGAAGAGACCGAAAATGTGGCAGGCTGCATCTTCATAGATGCGGAATGTGCACCGGATCTGAGCAGCTATAATACATTCATATACGGACACAATATGAAGAACGGTTCGATGTTCGGCTCACTCAGAAAGCTGATCACCGATCCCAAACCCATAGTAGAGGATCCATATGTTTACTTCTACACAGAAGACGGAGTTTATGCATACAGAACATACTCTTTTCACAGGGTGCCTCCGAAATCGGGATACTTCAGCTATGTAAAGGATCATCAGCAATACTCTGAATATATTGACATGGCGCTATCCGACAGGATGGTGGATATGGATATAGCAGTGGACAAACAGAAGAACTCTCTTGTATTGTCCACGTGTAACGGAGCCGGAGAATCCAAGCAGAGATTTGTCATACATGCGATCAATATAGGGCATTATAAATGAAGAATGCAGGACAGAAAAAACGCATAGGTGTGATGGTAGGCAACTACCATTCCGATCATCCCAGAAAGCTCGTGCGCAGGATATGGGAGCTGCTTACCGATGAAGATGTGGAGGCCAGATTCTATCTTGGTACCGAAAGCTCCAGCTTCCTTACGGATCTGATCGCAAAGAATTCCAACTTTGATTATCAATATGCTTCACTTTACAGTCTCAGCTCTTTTGATGATCTGGATGTACTTATAGTATCCAGGGGCACGCTTTCGATATATCAGAGCAGTATATCCGTGGACGAGGTGATGGAGAAACTGCCGGATATCCCTAAAGTGATACTCGAGGATGCAAGACCTACCAAAAACGGAGTGTATCTCATAGCCGACAATGAAAAAGGCGAATACAGATGCACGGAGCATCTGATCAAAGAACACGGACTGAAGAAGATACTTTTCCTAACGGGGCCTGAAGGCAACTGTGACAGTGAGGAAAGACAAAAGGGATATATGAACGCCATGCGTGACAGTCATCTGAAAGTGGAAGATAAGATGATAGGCCACGGCGATTATTCCGAAAATGTGGACGGCGTGGTGGAAGCTCTGCTTGATGCAAATCCGGGTGCCGAGGCCATAGTGTCTGCAAATGATGAGATGTGCATTGCAATTTACAGGGTATGTGCCGCAAGAGGTCTCGTGATAGGACGTGATATTGCGGTTACCGGATTTGACAACGCGGAGATATCCGAATACATGGAGCCAAGACTCACTACCGTGGAGCAGGACTACAATCTGGTTTGCGTGCGTGCGGTGGATAAGGCGCTTGCCATACTGAAAGGTGAGAAGGTCGGATCGGAGAGAGTCGATGCGCCGTTCATACGGAGGGAGTCGTGCGGGTGCAGCATAGACGATCCCCATGACATGGATGAGATCGATCCCGCTGACAGGGGTGAATATATCAGAGCCAGGCAGGCTCATATGGACTTCAGGCAGGAAGTCTGGATAGGCGCGCTCCTTATGAGGGAGATGATCATGGAGACCGCTGACAGGAAGAAATACCTGAAGAGTCTCGGTATGTGCCTTTCTTATCTGAAAGTAGACAGATCGTATATAGCGCTGATGGAAAAACCGCGCAAGGTGGATGACGGCAAGCTGCCGCAGGTTCCTGACAATATGAGACTCCGTCTCGTACAGGAAGGGAAAAAGCATAAAGTCTACGGCGATTCGGATGCCCCCAGACTTAAGGATGGGGCTCCGAACGATGTCTTCCGCGACGGGAAGCCCGGACGTTTCATCACATTCTTCCTTTTCTATGAGAAATACCAGTACGGTACGCTTAGTGTGGAGATAGAGCCGGACCGCATTGATTTCTTCTATATGATGTCACTGGAGATAGGATCCAGTCTCAGACATTTCCAGATGGCTGTATCGCAGCAGCGCTACAAGGCTGAACTGCAGGAACTTGCAAGACACGACAATCTGACAGGGCTTTTCAACAGGCTGGGTATGGCCGGAGTGGCAGCGGGATTTGTAAATACGCATGAAGACAGGATGCTTGTTGCGATGATGGCGGATCTGGATCACTTAAAACAGATCAATGATACATTCGGACACAGTGCCGGAGACTTCGCCATCTGCAAGGCTGCGGAGATACTGCGGCATGCTGTAGGCAAATCATCGCCTTTGGGACGCACCGGAGGAGATGAATATATGTCTATATTTGCGGTCGATTCCGAGGATGATATAGCAGCGGTGGAAGCAGAGATCAAAAGAGCCTGCGCCGAATTCAACGAGCAGAGCGATAAGCCGTACTACGTGGAGATCTCCGTGGGATGCCACGTTTTCCGTGCTGCAGAATATGAAGAGCTGAATTCCGTTATGGAAATAGCGGACCAGAACCTGTATGAGGCGAAGAAAAAGCGCCGCCCGTCAGTAATACGCTGATATCCGGACCTTTCATATTTTTTCTTGAAAATTTTCTTTTTGACCCCTTTTTTTGGATCAGAGCATCCGTATATGTAGTCAGAAGGGCGGATCTGTCACAGATCTCGAACCTGAAAAACTATAGTATACGGAGGAAACAGAAATGATGAATAACATGATGAAGAGAGTGATACTGACGGCAGTGACAGGAAGTGTACTGATCGGGGCTGCACTTACCGCATATGCGGCACCTGCGGGGAACAGACCCCAGGGCAGGCAGATGCAGGGGATGCAGCAGCAGGGCGAGAGACCTGAGCTTCCGGAGGGCGTCACAGAAGGTGAGAGGCCGGAGCTTCCTGAAGGAGCTATCGAAGGTGAGAGGCCTGAACTGCCGGAGGGGATGAAGGAGGGTGAAAGACCGGAGCTTCCCGAAGGGATGGAAGAAGGAGAAAGGCCCGAACTGCCTGAGGGGGTCACGGAAGAAGATGCGGACCCGGCCGGCGGCAGGCAGGGAAAAAAGGGTGAACGATGCGCAGACGGCGGTCCGAAAGGGGACATGGTCAATATAGAGGCCTATAAGGAAGCCCTTGAAGGTGTGGAGGATGATGAGACAAAGGCATCGCTTCAGGAATATATAGATGCACTGGAAGCAGCGCTCGATGATGAAAGATCGGCTCTTGATTCGAAAGAAGAGAAGACGGATGATGAAATGCAGTCATACAGGGAGGCTGTGGCGGATGCTGCAAAGGCTTTGAAGGCGGCATTTGAAGAAGCGGGCGTGGAAGTGTCGGATGAGGGCGTCCTGCCGGATGAGGATGAGCTTCCTGCCGGAGCGGCCGGCAACAAAAAGATTGAAAAGACAGATAAGCAGGACGCGGATAATACTGTCTCAGGGAGTACTGCAGAGTCCGATGCAAACAAAAACGCGGGAAAGACAGTCTCCGATGCAACGGAAAAAGTCAAAAAGAGCGGCGATAAAAATGCATTCACAAATAAACTGTCAGAGCTATATAATTGGCTGAAGGGAATATTCGGCTGAAAAATGACGGAAACAGACACGGCAAAAGACAAAGACAGGATCTCAGACGAAAGGGCGGTGTGCGCAGCAAAGGATAACAAAGAGCTCGACCGTTTTCTATCGGATGAACAGCAGCATATATTGAACCTTACAGGCAAGGTACTCGGCAGGAGCATCACCCGGAGTGATGATGAGTATTCTGTGGCACTCACAGCGGTGTCCGAGGCGGTAAAGAACTATGACAGGACCAGGGGCAGCTTCTGGTCCTATGCTGCTTTTGTCATAAAAAGCCGTGAGACGGATTATTACAGAAGCAGCGCCTTAAGAGGCGAAAAAGAGATGACGGTATCTCCGGATGTTTTCACAGACGGAGGAAGTGAAGACGATCCGGACGGAAAGCTGCGTCATGACATAAATGAGAAGACCTCGGTATGGGTCGATACTTCTCTCGGGGAAGAGATAGAGGAGCTCAGGGAGAAGCTTGCGGGCTACGGGATATCTTTCTTCGATCTGGCGGAATGCTCTCCGAAAGCAAAAAGATCCAGGGCGGCGTGTGAACTTGTATTAAAGGCAGTATTTACTCCTCCGCCGCTTGTGGATGAGATCATAAGGACCGGAAGCCTGCCGATAAAGAAGATAATCGAGCGGCAGCCGGTATCGAGAAAGCTGGTAGACAGACACAGGAAATACCTGCTGAGTGCAGCTGTCATACTCTCGGGGGACTATCCCGGTATATCAGAGTATATTCCGTACAATGGCAGCAACATGGATCAGAGGACACAAAGATGAGATCGGTGGTTTTGGAGATAAAAAACGGAAAAGCGGCTGTGCTTGATGATGCAGGAGTGGTGCATGTCATAAAGGACAGGGGATACGAGACGGGGCAGGTGATCTCCATGTCCGAGATCGAACTGAGGAGAGAGGAGATATCGGCAAAGACCGGCAGGATGTCTGCGGCACCCTATACCCGGATCGCGGCAGCGGTATTGGCTGTAGCGGTGATCGGCGGCGGAGTGAGTGCCTATGCCGCTCCGGTAAGCACAGTCACGATAGACGGAGAAGAGTCGGTGGAATACAGGCTCAACATCTTTGACAGAGTGGTGGGTGTGGAAGCAGCAGAAGGATCGGATGAAAGCTTCAGTAACGGGATAACGGAGCTTTCGGGTGAGGTCCGCGGCATGAAGATAACCGATGCGATGGAGATGACAGCGGACAGGATGGAAGAGAAGATACCGGCTTCAGGAGAGGAAGGTATCCCGGAGATCACCGTCAGGGTGGGCGGTCTCAAAAGGGACAGCCGGAGACTTCACGAAAAGGTCAATGATAAGGCAATGGAAATAAATGAAAGAAGACCCGCGGCGAAGCCTGAGCCTGAAATGGATATGGAAAAAAAGACTCAGGATGACGGAGAGGAGTACAGGTACCGTAAAAATGAAGCGGGGCAGAGCGGCGAGCGGGATATAACTGACGGTGTTGATCCGGGGAAGGCCGGAACAGACAGCCTCGGGCATGACCAGGCTCCCAAGCCGGACCAGACTCCTGCTATACCTCAGGAGCAGGTACCTGCGGATAAAACAGTACAGGCTCCTCCGACAGAACAGGCGCCTCAGAATGCCGCTGATGACAGGGAGATCCCGACAGACCGCAGACAGATGGATGAAGTACATGGAGATGATATGCCTCCGGAAGCTGTCGGAGGACAAACGGATGGCAGGCCGGTACAGATGCCTGATGCTCCGCCGGATATGCGCGGAGAAGAGCCGCAGGGAGGCCCTAAACAGGAGCCACCCGGAGGATTCTGATGTAATGATCTGCAAAAAGCTGAGGGATCGGGTGCTTCGAAACGAATTCCCTTGTTTACATAAAACAAATCTTTTTCGCTCTTGTTTCGTATTATTCCACAGATTATTCTAACACGATTTCGTCATATTGCACAATGAATTGGGTTCATATTAGTATTTATGTGCTTTGACACAGCCTCTCTGTCTATTGTAGAATCAACTATATTAGGAGACGTGGGTCTTTCTTTTGTTGTACCCGCAAATCGACCATAAATAGTGTTTCTTATTAGTCAGTTGGAAAGGTGATCGTGATGAAGAGAAAAACAAGCAAAAAACTCATCGTAGCAGCGTTGCTGGTTACGCTGCTGTCGCAGACATTGTACTCTGCGGCTGCAGGAATCTTTGGAGTGAGGACTCAGTCTACTGCATATGCAGACGATGAGTTCGCAGAGAATGTAGAGCCGGGAGAGATGGTGGATGAATCCACACAGACGGATGACTCCGACATCTCCGATGACCGGGAGACCGAAGAGGCATCCTCCGGAGAGGAGGAGTCCGGTGACGAGAGTGCCGATGTCACGGACAGTGATGCGGCAGAAGGAGACAGTACGGAGGCAGAGGGTGAGAAGAGAGAGATCCCGGATATCAGCCTCAGAGTCTCGTATGTCGACGGAGATGGTGCAGACATAAAGGACGGAGAAGACTATGAGCTGGATCCGGACTTTATTTACATATTTAAATATGAAGCACCGAAGATCGACCACTATGACTATGACAGGACCACTATTGATATAGAAGGAAGCGACGAAACGATCACCGCCATCTACAGCGAAAAGCAGGATGGCATCCAGGTTTATTCCGTTACAACTGACAGCGATATAGATAACAAGGAGTTTGACGATGTGGCATGGACAGAGCTTAAAGAGGACTCTGTCGTTGTCATGCATTACAACAAAGCCGAAGAGGAGACCTCCGAGGAGAAGGTTTCCGAAAACGAGGCTGAAGCGGAGCCTGAAAAAGAAGAGGCCGTAAAACGTGTATACGAGTACGAGGACAGCAGGGTATATGCCAAGGCAACTCTCGAAAGAGCAGATGCGATCCCTGATGATGCCGTATTTGTGGTAAAGGACGTCACGGGAAGCACAGGCGCCGAGGATGCCGTAGATAAGGCAGACGAAGCTACGGATACCGATCTGGATAAGGAAAACGCAAGGGTATATGATATTCATTTTGAGAATGACGAGCAGGGTGAGATAGAGCCGGAGGAGGGCTCCGTAAAGATCGAGATCCGATTCAAAAGGAGCATAATGCGTCCCGATACGGAGACGACCGGGGACAGGAACATTTCTGTCGTGCATGTGGACGACAAGGGCAAGGCTACCGAGATGCAGGCAGATGTATCCGATGGCGAGTCCGGTGTATCGAATGTGGAATTTGAGACGGATTCATTGTCTTATTATGTAGTGGCACCCGAGGTAAGCGCTGTAACTACCGCTGCAGAGGCGCTTGCGGATGAAAACAGCCGCAGTCTGGTACCCATGGTGAGTTCTGCGTCCATCAACGGCGAGGAGATCCCTGCAGATGCCAGCGATTACAAGCTTCCGGAGGATGCTGACGGCACATACATCCTGGGACTTGCCTTCAAGGAGAACGGGGACAATCAGTTTGCATCCGTGATGTATTACCAGCTGCCCACAGGCATGAAGCCAGAGAACACAGATGCCATAAGCTCTGTACTCAACCTGAGCGGAACTGCCGGAGAGGACGGAGAAGCGCTTAGCGGTACCATACCCTACGTCTATCATATCGAGACAGATGAGAACGGCGACTGCTATCTGATAGTCGAGTTCGATACGACCAGCAGCAATTACAAATATCTGAAGGCTGCATCAAATGCGAAGTTTGATGTCGGAGTGAAGGTGACCATCGCAGAGGAGGCCACCGAGATCAGGTTTGCAGGTTCGGATCTTTTCTCCGGGACAGTAGTGATAAAGGAAAAGACCGAAGAGGAAGGGGACGATACTTCCTCCAGTCTGTCCGCGACGAAGCAGAGTAAGGTGTCAGATGATCAGAAGACCATCCACTATTCCGCTACCATCACATCCACCGGAGAGAACAAGGGTGTATGGATCGGTGACTACTACGGCAAGGACGCGAGGGACATCGAGGGTCTGCTGACTGTAGTGCGAAGCTCAATGAAGGTGAAGTCCAGTGTGAAGGGAGACCTGACAGACAAGGTCCAGTATGATGTGCAGAACGGAGAGCCTTTCAGGATCGAGGGACTCGACCTGAAGGACGGTGAAAAGATCACCATAGAGTACGACTGCAGCGTGAACCTGCCCGAGAATCCCACAAAGAGCATTATCGCAGCCAACCAGATCGGCGCCATCATAGGCTACGAATGGAAGGCACAGTCGTGGGTCGAGGACAAGCTCTATGATTACAAGTCGGATATAGTCAAGACCTCATCGGTAAATGAGGACAAGAGTGAGGTCACATATACGATAGTCGTAAATGAGAACGGCTCCGCAAATATAGACAATGTGGAGATATATGACAAGCTGGAAGGCGACATCAAGAAGTATGCGAACTACAGCGGAGAAGGCGTATATGTACAGATAGGAGACGGCGAGACGGAGCTCTATCCCTGGGATACCAGCTCCTCCAGCAAGTTCAGCCTGGCTTATGCAAACAAGAATAAGCAGTTCTACGTATATACCAACAGGTTCGGCACGGTAGGAAACCGGAAGCTGACTCTCAGATATACCGTGAAGGTGGACACCGACAAGATCGTCAAGGCGGGCGATCTGAAGAATAATGTCACAATATGGCAGTTCAACCTGAATGCAGGGGACGACGGTATAGGCTATGAGCCGGGTGATGACAATGCGCTCGTGGTGGAGAAAGAAGCCGGTGCCATCACCGCAGACAACACCATACCGTGGAACTTCTCTTTCACGCTTCCGAAGGCAGGATATGACAGCTGTGTGGTAACGGAATATCTGCCGAGGGCTACGAACTGGAACATAGGAGTGATGTATGTGGATCCTCTTGAGGGAGAGATCACGTTTACGGCAGCTGACGGCAGACCTCTGTACTATACGATAAAGTCCGAGAAGGATGACAAAAAAGCCGATAATGACAACAAAGTCACTGTGACCTTCTACAAGGATGCGGCAAAGACCCAGAAGGGTATAGCCGAAGGCAGTGAGAATACCACTGTGACAGCTACACTCAGCACAAAGCTGAACGAGGCGTGGCTTGAGGCTACCACAAAGAACAGCATAGGAAACGAGCATCAGAACAAGGTGAAGGTCACGGCCAACGGAGCCAGTGTGGAGGCAAAGGCGTCAGTCAAGAAGGTCTTTACAAACACCCTGTCAAAGTCGAGCAAGGGAGCCGAGAACGTCACCATAGACGGAGTGGAATATCCCGCATACAAGTATGTGATCACGCTGACCGGAGTGAGTGACGAGACACTGGATAATGGCAAGCTCGTCATCACGGATGAGTTTCCCAGTGCTCTGAAGATCTATGATGTCACGGGAGATGCTAAGAACTGGAGAGGTATGCCTTCCTCCGATTACCATGTATGGCTGCAGCCGAGATGGGGCGGAAACTGGAACAGAGAAATGGTGGACTGGACCAGCGAGGGCGGCACGGCCACGTTTACAGTGACTCCCATGAAGAATAACGATGGAAGCTACATGGAGTACTACGAGCTGGTGTATTATCTCATACCCGACGGAGAGGCAGGTCTGCAGTACATGCGCGAGCAGAGTGCATACAATGGCGGATATGAGTTTACGAACACAGCCAGCTGGTCAGGAAAAACATCTTCATCCACGAGCAGATATGACTATGTGACTGAGTCTGTGAGCAAGGAGTGCACCGAGGAGCCCACTCTCGAGAACCAGTATGTGGGAACCTTTAAGATAACGATCAATAAATCAGGTATACAGTACGGTACGGAAAGCTACCTCGATGTATATGATTACATGACCAACCTGAGACCTGTCACAGAGGAGCCTGTGACGATCTCATACAGCGACGGTACGTCCGAGACCGTGAACGGATGGAACTGGGATCAGGGCAAGGGAGCCTGGAAGTTCAGTATCCGTAACGGTGTGACTGCAGAGATAGTATACAAGGCAAAGGTGGTAGGTACCATCGGACAGAAGGTGGATTATTCCAACTACGTGACCTTCTTCGGATACGAGTCCACGAAGACCAACGGTAAGACCGAGGTGGAGTCAGGAACCGGAAGCCTCGCACTGAAGACAGTGAAGCTTGACAAGAAGGCTTCGGATACCGGAAGTGCACTGGCGGGTGCTACATTCAGGCTCTATAAGTGGGACGGATCCAGAAGCGATACCATCAGTCTCGGCGAGAGCAGATGGACTGCGGTCACCGACAACAAGGGTAAGTACATAGACAGGACGACCAATTCCGAAGGAAGAGCGTCCTTCTATGGTGATTATGACAGGGACGGCTGGACTCTCGAGATAGATGAGTTCTATGCCGTGAAGGAGATATCGGCACCGGCAGGATATGCGGTCGATCCGGATATGCACGTCTTCATCGTACAGGCAGACTATGCGGTCAGCCCCCAGAGCGTACCGATCACCGTCATCCCCATAGATGCTACGGATGCAGGCATATCCATCACTGATGACAAGCTGCCCACGTCTGAGATATCCGTGATCAAGGTCGAGAAGGATGCAGACGGCAATCTGACAGAGGCTCCTCTGGCAGGTGCCACCTTCGTGCTGACTCCGGACAACAAGGAGGCACAGCTGACCGGCACACAGACTCTCACCACCGGTGAGGACGGCAGGATCACCTTTAAGAATATCTATGCCGGCGGGAAATACGTAATGGAAGAGACCAAGGCTCCCGAAGGACATGAGCTGGACGATATCCACGTATGGAACATCTCCGTGGATCAGGACTTCAAGGTCACTTGTGACAGGGATACGGAGGACAGGCTGGTATTTACCGCAGGTTCCAAGACGGGCGAAGAAGCTTCAGGTGACAACGTATATACCGCAAGGATAGGAAACACACCCGAAAGACCGAAGACAGGCTCACTGACCGTGAGCAAGTCAGTGACGGGTGATATAACCGATGCTGAGATTTCCGATGTGCTCGGGAAGCTCTCATTTGTCGTGGAAAAGATCGATGCGGATGGCAATCCGGATCCTGACTTTACGGCAGTGACCCTTACCCATCAGGGTAATGGCAGCTTCGGAGTCGTGTCTGATCTTCCTATAGGAATGTACAGGATCACGGAGAACGGAGGAAGCGTAGAGGATAAGGCTTATGTGGCACAGTTCAACGGAACAGGCTTTACCGAGGTCGAGGACAACAGCATCACGGCCGCTACCTTCTCAATATCATCCACGGATCCGGATCTCACACTGGATGTGAACAATGAGTACAGGAATGAGAATGTAGATATATCAATACCTATAAATAAGAAATTCATCGGCGGAGCAGGTCGATGGAAGGATGGATTTAACTTCACTCTGCAGGAAGTGAGTGAGCACGGCTGGGGCGATATCGGAGATCCCATGTCCGTGACGCTGAATGGCGGAGACTCGGAAGATGCATCCGATAAGTTTGAGCTCAGATACAAGCTCTCTGATATCGGATGGTGGGGCGATAACACGGATTACGACGATCCGAGCTCGGACTATGCGGGATACAGGTATGTACACACGAAGTGGTACAGGATATCCGAGGATACATCCGCAAACCGTGAGGATGTGAGATACAACCTGCTGGATGAACTGCCGGACAATGTGGCTCCCGACAGCCCGTACTGGTATGTGCATGTGTATATCTATGCAGACAGCCAGACCAATCCCAAGAACGTGAAGGCTGTGCTCAGGACCGCAAGGAAAGAGCCCAACGGCTATGACTACAGAAGATACGGCATGCCTTGCGAAGAGGACGGTGCGATACTCTTCAAGAATGAGTATATCCCTAAATACGGCACCATCAGGCTGACGAAGAAGGTCCTCAGAAATGACGTTGAGGTCGAGACGGGAGATTTCTATAATGTCCGCCTCTTCGGTCAGAATTCCTACAAGGGAATGGATCCCAATGTGGCTAACTTCTCCAATATTTCCTTCACCAGCAGCAAGGGAAGAAGAGTCGACTACGAAGAGAAGACCGAGCCGGTCAACAGCCAGACGAGGAAGGTATTCTACTTCACCCTGCAGGGCGGAGAGACTATCACTATAGACGGACTGCCGCTGATAGAGGACGGCGTGGACAGCACGTACTGGATCCAGGAGGTCTTTGCAGACGGAGTGGAGAAGCCTCAGATAGAGATGGCTGATGCGGCTGAGTTCACACTGTCACAGTGGAACGATCTGGTGACGAAACCCTTCAACTTCAGTAATTATGAGGCATCCGCTACCATGGTGAACAAGTATTATTCCGATACGGAATACAGACCGTGGGCAGTGAAGTCCGTGAAGTTCGTACCCGCTGCTACGACTGTGAAGCACAGCTTCAGCCTGTATGAGGGCGACAAGCTGATACAGGGATCGAAGGAAGTGGAGATACAGGGCAGCAAGACTGTGAAGTTCTACTTCGATCCGATAAAGTACGATCACACAATGATCGGAGAGCATACATACACCGTAAAGGAAACCCCTACGGAAGGCGTCAGATCATCCGGTGATATCAGCTTCACCGTAAAGGTTGAAGCCGATGCACAGGGCAATCTGACGGCAAAGGCAGTCGATGAGGAAGCAGGTCTCGGCGAGGGCGTACGTACCATCACGAACACCTATCCGATAGACGGTACACCTTCCATCACTCTCAAGAAGACACTTACGGGACGTGCCATCAGGCAGGGCGATGACTTCGCTGTAGAGATCCGTAAGGACGGAGAGCTGCTCAACGCAGGAGACGTGAAGAACGGCAAGGTATTCTTCCCTTACGGAAGCGGTGAGTCCACCGTGGCGGTCAGACTGGATACATATACAGGAGAGACTGCAGACGGCAAGGCACACACCTATACGGTAAAGGAGATCGATAACGGTGTCACCGGTGTGAAGTATGATAACAGGGAGTACAGCTTCACCATCACTCCGAGCGTGGATGACGGCAAGGTGGTATTTACGAGTACATCACCTGAGACAGTGACATTCGTCAATACCTACACAGCATCCGGAAATGTGGTCTTCAATACGAAGAAGGTGCTGGAAGGCAATAAGGAGCTTACCGCCGGAATGTTCAGCTTCCAGCTGAAGGATGCAGACGGCAACGTGCTTCAGACCAAGACGAATGATGCAGAGGGCAAGGTGGCCTTCGACAGTATCGGTTACACTCTGGATGATCTGGGAGATCATACCTACA
>JAEEGL016008899.1_pt1 | contig 21307 bp, 18 predicted proteins | sample 9134231 | NCBI WGS metagenome assembly JAEEGL01 (sample SAMN16246548, study PRJNA631951) | gut metagenome | biome: gut microbiome; feature: rumen; material: fiber-attached | host: Bos | place: Iran: Karaj | collected 2018-10
GGTTTCAGCAGCAAACATCGCACCAGATAAAGGACATCGTACGAATACAGCTGCGCACGGTGGCCAAGATGCAAAAGCAGAATGAGATTACCACCTCTGCCACCGAGGAGGCCGTCAACCGTCTGGCCGAAGTGGGCTACGACCCCGCCATGGGTGCCCGACCGGTGAAGCGTGTCATCCAGCGCGAGATACTCAACGAGATGAGCCGCCAGCTGCTGGAGGGCAAGATACACAGCAACGAAACCATCATCATCGACGTCATCGACGGCCAGTTCGTCTTCTACAACCCGAAGGACAAATAATCCCGGCTATAGAATCGTATGCAAAGAAGGAGGTCTGCATTAGCAGGCTTCCTTCTTTTTTTTATTATACTACCCAAACTTCGGCCGGGGTGTGGGGCGTCTTTTAATAATACACTACCTTGACCCCAAGCTGGTATGTCTTGCCGGCAAGATGCCGGCGCTCCATTGCCGGCGGTCAAGAGACCGGGATGACTCCGTACCAGGTCCGACCCAAGTCCGACACTTCTATAGTAGTTCTATAGTAGTTCTATAGTAGTTCTATAGTCAAGTAGTAAAGAAATACTATAGAAATACTATGGAAATGGTATGGAAGGGCCGGAGTTGGTACGGCCTATGTGTCTGTAGGGCTGCATGATATGTCTTTTTTTGTCGGTGTTGGACTTTTCATGGGCGCGGTTTTGCGAAATAATCGTATCTTTGCATCATGAAAACGACTCTGAAAATGGCTTTGTCGGGGCTGGTAATGCTGCCGCTGTGCGTTCAGGCACAATATATTAAACTGGTAGGCAATGCTGAGCGCGATGCTCTCTATTTCAACCTCGACCGCGTGTGGAACTACAATCTGTATGAACATTCGCGGTGGGGTGGCGGACTGATGTATGCCCACAACTGGGGCGACAATCCGCATTACCGTTTCTCGGCCGATGCCTACGTGGGGTATGGAGTGCGCGACGAGCACCTGAAATGGGGCGCTACTCTCGACCTAATGCGCAACGCAGGGCGCGAGCACCACCTCTATCTTGCTGCCACCTACGACATTGCGAAGGCAGGCAGCCGCCGGCTGGAGGACTATTCGCTGTTGGATTTCACGGGCAACACGGGCTATATGGGCATGCGCATGGTGCACCTGGAGCGTGTGGCTGCCGGATGGCGCGGGGCGCTCACGCGGCGTCTTACGACGGGTGTCGAGGCGGCTTTCTCGGCCGAGACCGACCTCTTCTGTAGTGCAGGCCTCCTCTACCCTACCGACTATCACGACACGGCGTACGCGGCGGGGCGCAACACTTTTGTGGAGGGGCGCCTCAGCCTGTCGCACAGGTCGGGCCTGAAGGGCGAGTTGAAGGGCGGCACCGAGTTGAAGACGGGCATAGCGTGGTTCCGGCTGCTGGCCCAGTACAGCCACACGTGGAGCCTCGGATATTTCGAGTCGGGCTTATACGCCCAGGCGGGTCTGGCCGACGGCACGGGTCACCGCGTGCCCTACAGCCGCAAGTTCGACCTCGGAGGCAGCCTGGGGTGCCCCATCGGGCTGCGCAACACCTTGATGACGGCGGCGCCGGGCGAGTTCGCGACCGATGCCTTTGTGCTGGCCATTGCACGCATTAAGACCGCCAAGCCCTTGTTCGACGTATACAACCGCACCCTGTCGGTAGGCAGCCGACCGACCCCCTTCGTGCAGGTAGCGGTCACCTGGGGTGCCTTGTGGGGTCAGGATGCCGACGGTGTATTCTACTGTCCCCTCTCCCCTATCGACAGGCTTCCGCTCCAGGCTCCGCACTACGGTCTGGGCGAGGTGGCAGCGGGTCTGAACGGACTGCTCCGCTGGGGCATGGTCGACTTCGGATTCTCGGCGGCCTACCGCCTCACGCCGTCGGCGGCATCATACAACCGTACCGACCCGCGCGGCAACCTGGCCCTGACGGTCTCGGCGGTGCTGTCGCTGTAGCGCCCGCGCCTACACGGATAATTATTTTACCGCACACATACTAAAGCCGGCAACACTTCGTTAATAAATATTTGACAACAACCGGAAACATGAAACACATACTGACTCTTACACTACTGGCTCTCATGGGCCTGAGCGCCACGGCACAGCAATACAAGATAAGTTTCACCCTGAAGGGCGAGACCGACAGCGTGCTCTATCTCGCACAGCACTACCTCGACGGGGTGCGCATCATCGACTCGGCTCGTCTCGAGAAGGGGAGCTATACCTTCAAGGGGCGTCACAAGTTTGCCCGCGGCATCTACTGCCTTGTGGGTCAGGACCGCTCCACCCCCTGCGGCGACTTTGCGATAGACGACAGCCAGAAGTTCTGCATCGAGGCCGACTCGATGCTGGTGGCCGAGACAGCCAAGGTGAAAGGCAGTCTTGTCAACAAGCAGATGTTTGAATATCAAGCCGTGGAGGACGAAGCCCGCAGGGCCATGGAGCGCATTCGCGAGCTCAAGGCCAAGCCCGAGACCAAGGCGCAGGCCGAAGCCGACGAGCGGGCGCTGGGCGAGCGCATGACGGCTTTCGAGGAGTCGGCACGCTATCCGAAGAACCCCAATATCTATTTCGAGCTGGCCAACGCCTGTGAGAACCCGGTGGTGCCCGACACGGTGGCAGACAAGCTGCATTACTACCGCACCCACTATTGGGACCACCTCTTCAGCAAAGAATGGGTCGAATTTGCCAACACCAAGGACAATCCGCTGCATTCGGCCCTGCTGCATAGTCCGCAGCTGTTCAGCAAGATGAACTATTTCTTCTATGGCCTGCTCTACTATGCCGACAGCGACACCATCATAGCCGAGCTGGACCGCCTGATGGCCCGCATCGACGGCGACACGGCACTGATGAAATACGTGCTCGAATTCATCACCCCCAAGTATTTCCGCTCGACAAAGAACATAGGCTGGGACGCCGTGTGGTGCCACATAGCCGGCGAGTACTACCTCAAAGGACGCTGCCCGTGGACTTCGGAGGGAACTCTGCACAATACAAGATACAACTACGACCGCATAAAACAGAGCATCATAGGCGCACACGGACAGGAACTGTGGATGGCCGACACCAACCAAAGCAACGACCCCGCCGACTGGATTAGCAGCCACCGTTTCCCCACGAAATATGTCATACTGTGGTTCTGGGACCCCGATTGCCACCACTGCCAGGAGCAGAGCGAGGAGCTGAAGAAGATGTACGACGACATGGTGGCAAAGGGAGAGAAACGCTTCGAGGTGTATGCCGTGGGCTATGAGAGCGATGTAGCCAAGTGGAAGAAGTATGTAAAGGAGCACCAGTTCAACTGGGTGAACGTGGGTGGCACCAATGTGAATATCGACTATCAGGAGGCCTACAATGTGCACGGCGCCCCGACAATGATAATCCTCAACGAGAAGCGCGACATCATCATGAACAAGGTGCTGCCGGTGAAGAGCCTGATGAGGTTCCTCGACGAGTATGAGAAGAGGTCGAAATAAGAGTCAACAAGGTATTCAAGGGGAATGGACATTATAAATATCTTGCCCGACAGTGTGGCCAACCAGATAGCGGCCGGCGAGGTGGTGGACCGCCCCGCGGGTGCCGTCAAAGAGCTTCTAGAGAACGCCATGGACGCCGGCGCCACACAGATAGACCTGGTGGTGAAAGACGCCGGGCGTACCCTCATACAGGTGATTGACAACGGATGCGGCATGAGCGACAGCGATGCCCGCCTATGTTTTGAACGCCACGCCACCAGCAAGATACATCAGGCCGACGACCTCTTTGCCATCCACACCATGGGCTTCCGCGGCGAGGCGTTGGCCTCGATAGCGGCCATAGCCCAGGTGGAACTGCGCACACGCCAGACCGACAGCGAACTCGGCACCATCGTCACCATAGAGGGGTCGCACATAGTCGACCAGCATCCCGCAGCATGTCAGCCTGGCACCTCGCTGAGCGTGAAGAACCTCTTCTTCAATGTGCCTGCCCGACGCAACTTCCTGAAGAAAGACAGCGTGGAGCTGAGTCATATCGACGAGGTGTTCCGCCGCATCACCTTGATACACTACGATATTGGCTTCACCTTCAGCAGCAACGGGCGGGTGCTCTACGACCTGAAACCGGGCAGTATGCTGCAACGCATAGCCGGTCTCTACGGCGCGGCATACAAGGAGAAGATGTATGCCGTGGACGAAGTGACCGACCTGGTAAAGATAAAAGGCTTTGTGGGCAAGCCGGAATGTGCCAAACGCAGCCGCGGAGAGCAATATATATTTGTCAACGGACGCTATATCAAACATCCGATGCTGTGCGCCGCAGTGGAACGGGCATACACCGACCTGCTGCCCGACCACTCGTACCCTGCCTATTTCATTGGCCTGCAGGTAGACCCCTCGCGCATAGACATCAACATACACCCCACCAAGACGGAGGTGAAGTTTGTCGACGAGCACGCCCTGTTCGCCATACTGCGGTCGGCGGTGAAGCGCGCCATAGGGCAGTTCAGCCTCGCCACCGAGTTGAGTTTCGACACTCCTGAAGAATTCAACTTTGCCCCAGCCCCCAAGAACTACTTCCCCGAGCAGCCTAAGATCAGCTACACACCGGGCTACAATCCGTTCAAAGAGACCCGCAGAGCCGGCAGCACGGCGCCGAAGGAAAGCCTTGAGAAGTTTGATATACAGCAGGATAGCCTGCCCGAACTGCCTGAACTGCACGAGATACCCAGCAATGGGACAGTCGCTCCGGTCAACTGCATACAGGTACAGAACCGCTATATTGTGACCACCCTGAGTTCGGGCCTGGCCATAATAGACCAGCAGCGGGCCCACGAGCGTATACTGTTCGACAGGCTGTCCGCCGCCTCGCAACGTGCCACCCCCGACTCGCAGACACTCCTCTTCCCCGTCAACTGCACCTTCTCGGTAGCCGACGCCGAATTGCTGGGCGAACTACTGCCCGACCTGCGGCAGTATGGCTTCGGCATAGAGCCTATGAACCAGACCACCATGGTGGTGACAGCCACCCCCGCCGATGTGGCCGAGAGCGACCTGCAGGGTCTGTTGGAGCAGATGCTGGCCGACTACAAAGGCAGTACGATGCAGAAATTCAGCAACCGCAACCAGACCCTCTGTGTCTCGCTGGCACGCCAGATGGCCGTGCGCCACGGCAAAACACTCTGCCAGGAAGAGATGCAGCAGCTGCTGGCCGACCTTTTTGCCTGTCCCATGGCCGACATCTCCCCTACCGGGAAACGCATCATCACCATTGTAAAACCCGAGGAACTGCTGAAATAGAAGGACAATACTCTACCTAAACTCAAAAAAATAACGGAATGCCACAATACCAACCCCAAGGCTACAGCCTGCTGCCTACGGCAGTGAAGCACCTGCTAATCATCAATGTGCTTTGCTATGCAGCATATTATGTGCTTGCACACCAGCATATAATAGACCTCAACTACTGGCTTGGAATATGGACACCAGCATCCGGCAACTTCCGTATATGGCAGCCGCTTACATATATGTTTATGCACGGCTCGTTCGACCACTTGCTTTTCAACATGTTCTCCCTGTGGATGTTCGGCTCGGTGCTCGAGCGTTTCTGGGGAACCCGCCGGTTCATATTCTATTACCTCGTTTGTGGCATCGGTGCCGGACTTCTCAATCTTCTCGTGCCCGGCATACACATCTCTGTCGGTGCATCCGGTGCAGTCTATGCCCTCCTGCTCGCCTTCGGTATGCTCTTCCCCAACGAATATGTTTATCTCTACTTCCTTGTGCCCATCAAAACCAAATGGATGATAATAGGCATGGTTGTCATCGAACTCTTCGAAGGTATCTTCCGCTCATACGACGGCATAGCCCACTTCGCCCACCTCGGAGGCATGCTTGTGGGGCTGCTGCTGATACTTTACTGGCGCAAACATCCATTCAGCAGGCTGTAAGATGAGGAACACGAGATAAAAATAACCTCTCCCCTTTTTATCAACACCATGTCCTTTTTCGGAACCGAGCAGTGTATTATATGGTAAAACTTGCAATATTATGAAAAGATATCCATCACTAATTCTCTTGGCGGCCTTGCTGTTTGCCGCCTGCGGCAAAGACTATTCGTACCATGAAGTCAAAGGTACGGTCTATGTGGATGAGAACATGCAGACACCCAAAGTCAACGACACGTTGACCTTTCGCGAAACAAATTCCGGTGGGCCTACCGCATGGAGCAAATACCTCGGTCAAGCCGTCACCGACCAACATGGCCGCTTCGCATTCTCCTACATCCGCAATCTCGACAACCCATACCAACAGAGTCCCGCTGCCAAATTTCAAAAGGAAGAATATTTTCTCATCATAATCGATTGTGACGGAGATACGCTGTACTATGGCAATACCAGTCCGAGCGACAAACTGGAGCTCTATCCCGGCTGTTGGAGTCCGTGGTGGAACAACGACGACCCAGAGCCCGAACCTGAACCAGCCCCGGAACCGGAACCAGAGGAAGGAGGTGAAGAATGAAACGCATCGGCTCTCTCCTGCTAACCATCATGCTGTTGCTGCCCACCCTCAGGGCACAAGACGACCCACAGTTTGACAATATCAAGCAGCACACAGTGAAAATGTGCCTCTCTGCCCCTCTGCTTGCCCGTAGCCTTGCCATCGGCTATGAATATGACTTCCACCCACGCTTCGGCATCGCCGTCGACCTCGGGTCCAATTTGTTGGACTCTCCCGACAAAACGGCGCAAGGCATATTCACCCAGGTACAAGGACGGTATTATATAGCCAAACTGCGCAACTGGGGCTGTGCCATGCCATTTGCCGCCGCAGGATTCAACTTTGCATACGCTTGGAGAACATTCAACTTCTTCCAGTCGAATGACGGCTGGACCATCAACAGTCGCCCATACACATATAGAGACGGACGCATCTATCCCGAAATCATGTTCGGCATCCGTGTCAACACCCCATGCGGCATCACCATAGAAAACGCCATCGGAGCCATATTCGGAGAATACGACAACGGTTACTCCCCAGCCGAATCACTCGACGTGCGAAACTATATTGCCACCAACTTTGTCACCCGTATCGGCTGGAGTTTCTGATGCGAAACAACTCGCAGAGCAATAAGCCTCGGCTATTTATTGGCCGAGGTTTTTCTTTTACTCGAAATACCCAACCGGCATAAGTAGAAATACCTGTTGAAAACTTATTATATAGTTCACGCGCAAACCGAAAAATATTCGTATTTTTGCACTTTAATAGACAAAGCCCCATGGATATGCCTATGGGGCATAAGATGGTAATAATCAATATACACCAATGGAAATAGCATCCAAATACGACCCTCGTGCAATAGAGGAGAAATGGTATCAGTTCTGGCTTGAGAAGAAACTCTTCCACTCGGAGCCCGACAATCGAGTGCCCTACACTATCGTCATTCCGCCACCCAATGTGACCGGTGTGCTGCACATGGGCCACATGCTCAACAACACCATCCAGGATGTGCTGGTACGCCGTGCACGTATGCAGGGCAAGAACGCCTGCTGGGTGCCCGGCACCGACCACGCCTCCATTGCCACCGAGGCCAAAGTGGTGAAGATGCTTGCCGAACGCGGCATCGACAAGCGCAGCCTTTCGCGCGACGAGTTCATGAAATATGCATGGGAATGGAAAGAGGAGCATGGTGGCATCATACTGAAGCAGTTGCGCAAATTGGGTGCGAGCTGCGACTGGGATCGTACGGCATTCACCATGGACGAGGTTCGCTACGAGAGTGTCATCCGTGTCTTTGTGGACCTTTACAACAAGGGTCTTATCTACCGCGGTGTACGTATGGTCAACTGGGATCCCCAGGCCCTCACAGCCGTCAGCGACGAAGAAGTCATATACAAGGAGAGCCATGGCAAGTTGTTCTATCTGAAATACTATGTGGAAGGCGAGGACAAGTATATTGTCGTGGCTACCACACGCCCCGAGACCATCATGGGCGACACCGCAGTATGTGTGCACCCCGAGGACGAGCGCTACTCCTGGCTCAAGGGCAAGCGCGTCGTCGTGCCCGGTGTGGGCCGTGTGGTGCCTATCATCATGGACGAATATGTGGACCGCGAGTTCGGCACCGGCGCCTTGAAGATTACCCCGGCACACGACATCAACGACTACAACCTGGGCATGAAGTACGGTCTGGAGAGCATCGACATCTTCAACGACAACGGCACGCTCAACGAGCATGGCGGAAAATACGCCGGCATGGACCGCTTCGCCTGCCGCAAAGCAATCATGAAAGATCTCGAAGAGGCTGGACTTGTGGAGAAGACCGAGGACTACACCAACAAGGTGGGCCACAGCGAGCGCACCGATGCAGTGATAGAGCCCAAACTGTCTGCCCAGTGGTTTATGAAGATGGAAGGTGTGGCCAAGAAGGCTTTGGAGGTCGTGGAAAACGACAGCATCAAGTTCCACCCCGCCAAGTTCAAGAACACCTACCGCCACTGGCTGGAGAATATCAAAGACTGGTGCATAAGCCGCCAGCTGTGGTGGGGACAGAGAATACCCGCCTGGTATCTGGATGTAAATGGCAGGGTGGAAACCATTGTGGCCATGAATGAGGATGAGGCCCGCAAGATAGCCTCCGAGAAGTACGGCTTCACCGGCGACTTGCGTCAGGACGAGGATGTGCTTGACACATGGTTCAGCAGCTGGCTTTGGCCCATCTCTCTCTTCGACGGCATACGCAACCCCGGCAACCCCGAGATAAACTACTACTATCCCACCGCCGACCTTATCACCGCACCCGATATCATCTTCTTCTGGGTTGCCCGCATGATTATGGCCGGTGAAGAATACATGAAGGAAGTACCTTTCAAAAATGTATACTTCACTGGTATAGTGCGTGACAAGCTGGGCCGCAAGATGAGCAAGAGCCTGGGCAACAGTCCTGACCCCATCGAGCTGATGGAGAAATATGGTGCAGACGGTGTGCGTATGGGCATGCTGCTTACCGCCCCTGCGGGCAACGACCTCCCCTTCGATGAGAGCCTTTGTGAGCAAGGCCGCAACTTTAGCAACAAGCTTTGGAATGCCTTGCGACTGGTGCTCGGCTGGCAGGTTGCCAGTGAATCCGAAAGTTCCGAATCCACCAGCAACAATGAAGTGGCTGTCCAGTGGATGGAACAGCGTATGGCACAAGTACTCGAAGAAATTGAAAGGGACTTTGACCAGTACCGCCTGAGCGAAGCCCTGATGGCCAGCTACAAGTTGGCATGGGATGACTTCTGCTCATGGTATCTTGAGATGGTGAAACCAGCTCACGGCACTCCCATCGACCGTGAGACCTACGATGCAACCATTAGCATATTCAGCCGTTTGATGCTCATGTTGCACCCCTTCATGCCCTTTGTCACGGAAGAAATATGGCACGCGTTGCAGACTGCCGGCAAAGACGACGAGAAGGCCGCCTTCATCAATGCCAACTACAGCATCATGAACCAACACATGCCAGTGAGCGTTTTCTACGACCAAAGGATGCTGGATGAGTTCGATACAGCCCGCGAGGTGATTGCCGGTGTTCGCAACATACGCAACACACGCAACCTTTCGCCCAAGGAGATGCTGGAAGTGAGTTATATAGCCAAAGACGAGCGCTTCCAAATTTCACGTTTTGAGGGTATAATAAAAAAGTTGGGCAATGTGAGCGACATCAAAGCTATTGCAGAGAAACCTGCCGGTGCCCTCAGTTTCATGGTCGGTACAGCCGAGTGCTATGTGCCAATGCCGCAGAATGTAGACCGCGAGGCCGAGTTGAAAAAACTGCAAGACGACCTGAAGTATGCCGAAGGCTTCCTGTCCAGCGTGATGAAAAAACTCTCAAACGAGAAGTTCGTTAATGGAGCCCCGGCGGCTGTCATCGAGAAAGAGCGAAACAAGCAGCGTGACGCCGAAACAAAGATAGCGGCCCTTAAAGCACAAATAGAGGCTCTTGGATAACCAACAAGTCAACACAAGCACACACAATAACACATGTTCGACTTCAGCAACTTCCTCTCCGACCCCCGGGCCATCGTGCTGGCAGCTGTTATGCTGGCGGCAATGGTGTACCTTTCCTTATACTATGGTTTATACCACATGCGCATCGGACGTTATCACATGCGCCATAAAGCAGCAGAGGAAAATGGCAATATTGCACATCAGGACCTGCCCCCTGTGAGCGTAGTGCTTACCGCCCGCAACGATGCGGCATGGCTCAAGGAGAATCTAGTATACCTGCTTGAACAGGACTACCCCGACTTTGAAGTGGTGGTGGTGGACTATCTCAGTCAGGACGACACTCAATTTGTCCTCAAATTGCTCAAGGATTACTATCCCCACCTTAAGGTTGTGCCGTTCAAGGAGGATGTAAACCTTTTCCAAGGGAAGAAGTATCCCCTCTCAATTGGAATAAAAAGTGCCAAAAATGACATCTTGATGCTTGCCGACCCCGACTGCACGCCCAAGAACCTCTTATGGCTAAAGGGAATGGTGAGAGGTTACAGCAACAAAGACACTCAGATTGTGCTCGGTTATTGTGGCGTAAAGCGCACCAAGACGCTGTTGGGCTGTCTGCAACAATATGACTCGCTAAGCTACGGTTCGCGCTACCTTGCCGGGGCATTGTTGGGCAAACCAGATACTGGGTCGGGGCGCAACTTAAGTTACCGTCGCTCCTTCTTCTTCAAACAAGGGGCTTTTATCAGTCACTACGATGTGGCAGACGGTTCAGATGACCTTTTTGTCTATCAGAATGCCACCCATCGCAACACCGCCATTTGCATCGATGCCGACGCCTGTCTGACTGCTGAACCTAAGAAAACTTTTGCATTGTGGCACGACGAACGCCGTCACCGTGTAGGCACACGAAACAGACATCGCTTTTGGGCCCGTGTACACGAGGATATGCCAGCCATGGCAAATATTCTTTTCTACGGAGCAGGTGTTTTGCTCATCCTTTTCACCAGTTTGCCATGGATAGCTGTTACTATTGCAGTATTACTTAAATGGACTTGGCAAATAATCTGTTTCTCAACACTTACCAAGCGCTTCGATGGTGGGTATGTACACTTTGCCGCGCCTCTGTTGGAGATTTATTTTATAATAGCAAATACTATATTGATACTTTTGCCGTTATCTAACAATAGAAAGTTTAAAAAGTAGCGATGGAAGTACCAGAACGACTGCAACGGGACTACCAGCTTGTATGTGATGCCCGCGACCATGGCAGTAGCAAGGCATATGCCGACCTGATGGCCACATACCGCGAGCCTCTCTACCTGCTTTTGCTGCGTATGACCCGCAATACCACCGCTGCCGATGACCTCACCATAGAGACCTTCGGCAAGGCTTTTTTGCAGCTCCACCGCTATGCCCCCACCTCAACCTTTGGAGCCTGGCTCTATTCCATAGGGGTAAACACCTATATCGATCACCTGCGTCGCAACCGCCTCGATACAGTACCGCTCAGTTCAGCCGAGCACAACTCAGAAGGCGACTTTATTGAATACCAAATCCCCAGCAACATGCCCACCCCTGAAGAGAGCCTCATCCGGGTGCAGCGCGACGAAAACCTCAAACGTATTGTTGACAATCTCAAAGAACCTTATAGGCAAATAATCCGTATGCGTTACTATGAGGATCTCTCTTATGAGGATATAGCCGACCGTTTACACATTCCCCTGGGTACCGTAAAGGTACGGCTTTCGCGTGCGAAAGAGTTACTTGCCGCCGTAGTGGGAAACAACCAAGATATTATATGAAACGGACTGTGCTTATACTGACCACCTTGCTGCTTGCCGCATCGGCCATAGCCGACGACGGCAAGCCTCCCAGTACCGGCCTCTCCGTCTTTGCCAATGCAGGTGGTTTCTGGGCAGACAAGGTGACAGCCGACTTCTATTCCGGTCGCCCAGAAAACGCCAATACTATCTACCGTGTGCTGCACAGCAACTCATACGGTATGCAAATTTGGAACAATCTTACAACGCAGGGACTTATCAGTTCGGCTGTGGGCAGTTATAACCAACTCCAAGTGGTGGAATGGCCCGATATGTATTACCGTACCTCATACCAAATAGGTCTCGGTATGCGCTATGACTACCGTTCAGGCTTTGGGTGGCTTCTTCGTTTTGACTTGGCCCGTCTTACTGCCATCGGTGCATTTAATATCAGTTCGGATGGAGGAGTAGGAATACTCGGCGACGACCCATACATTCGCTGCGGCATGATGGGCAGCGAGAGCCGCATCAATATCGACGTGGCCCTTACTCGGATTGTGGCACTAAGTGACGTACTAAGTCTTGAATTAAATCTTGGAGGCTCACTTGTCAACACCAAAGTCAGAGAAAATCTCATGGAGATTGGTGGTGCTACATACAGCATACTTGACGTATGGAACGGGCAGACCCCAGACGTTGGCGTAGGAAGCTACGAATACATGAATCAAGGGGGTGTGGGAGTCGGTGTATTTGTAAGCGCACTTGTGGGCTATGGTGTCGAAGGATTTGGTGCTATCAAAGCGGGATACACATGCTATCATTCCAACACCGTCCTCGAAGGCCATAGTGCATGGGGGTGGCAACATATGCTCGGTATACGTATCGAGATTAACAACTACAGTTTCTTTGAAAATTGAATATCAGAAACAAGTAATATCAAAAATAAATGATCACATTTACAAACCTTGCAGACAGCGACCATTCGCATTTTGCACAAGAATTGTTTGAAGAGGCGTTTCCCGAACAGGAGCGCCCGCCATTCTCTATTCTCCGGCAGCGTGATGCCGGCAAATTTCATTTTCTCGTAGCCGAAAATGGCGACGAGCCAGTAGGAATACTTACCTACTGGACCTTTGATGACCTTGTATATGTAGAGCATTTCGCCATTGCTGAAGCGCTCCGCAACCAAGGTCTTGGCAAGGCCGTCTTCCTCAACTTCTTGTCCCAACAGACCGATCAAGTTGTACTCGAAATAGAGACTCCTGATACCGAAGAAGCCGACCATCGCCTCGAATTTTACGCCAGTATGGGCTTTTTCCAAAACCCGCAAGCTTATATCCAGCCCTCCTATCATAAAGATGGACGCACGGTACCTATGATTATTATGAGTAAATACGAACTCGATGATGATGAATTTTTAGAAATTCGCGATCTTTTGTACCGCGAAGTGTATGGTGTAAAGTAACTTTTTTAATAATAATTTAGTTTTTTTTTTTTCACAACAGCCTGTACTACAATTCATAATTCTGGCATACATAATTTTTTCAAAAAAAATATTTTGCCGTATCCAAAAAAGTTAGTACTTTTGCACCCGCTTTCGAGAGGAAAAGCAACGGCTCCTTAGCTCAACTGAATAGAGCATCTGACTACGGATCAGAAGGTTGCAGGTTTGAATCCTGCAGGAGTCACTAGAAAAGGGAACCGAGATGGTTCCCTTTTTTTGTATCCGATATAGAAAAATATTTTTCAATATATTGTCAACATATTGAACGTTTATGTGGTTTTTCGACTGAGAAAAAATGTTAAATAATAGGTTGGTTTGTCCTTTTTCTATGCAGAAGTGTGTATTATATAAATATAATATGTATCTTTGCAAATGATTGAACACGATTCACAATGGACCTAAACGACGATCGACAGACCCGTTATTATGCTCTTATCAAGCGGTATAAGGGATTGGTATACGGCGTCTGCCGTCGGCGAGCAGGTACAAATATTGCACTGGCAGAGGACTTGTTACAAGAGGTATGGATGTGGTTGTGGATACATATTGACGAGCTACGAAGAAATTGTCATCCACTACAAGAAAGGGCCTGGATATATTGGCGCGCACGTTCGGTGACTGATTTTGCCATGCGGCGTTGGAAGAGCGAGCAGGAAATGAATTGCTCAGAAGCAGAACTCTCAGCAGACGATGAAGACTACAATGGACACCGTGAACTACTGCGGACAATGATAGCAGAACTCGATGAACGCGACCGCCAAACGATGGAACTCTACCTACAGGGATACCGCTACAGTGAGATAGCACAGATATCCAGTTCTACAGAAGCCGCGGTAAACAAACGAATGCAGCGCATAGTTGCCCGCATGAAAGGAAAAAAAATGAAGCAATGGACAATAATATAGACATAGAGAAGATTATCGAACGTGAGCATACCGAAGCTTACCTGCAGCAGACTGTGGTACATGGTTACCGCGCATGGTATGAACGTCGCCAACGGCATATACGCAATGCACGTGCAACTCTGGCTTTAGTGGCTTTGGGGGTGGTTGCAACCTTTGCAATATGGCTTGCGCAACGTCCCGTCGAGGGGACCATGGTGGCCGAAGGTGGTGTTACTGTAACTTGTTCAGACGGAGATGCCGCCGCCGATATGCTGGTCCGAACTGAACGAATTTATGCACTGATTTGAAACGGTTACTGCTCATAATAATACTTTCGCTTTCGGTCCTAACTTCATTGCAGGCCCAGCGCACCGTATACGACCGCTATGCAGGTCGCCGCGATATTACCGTGGCTTATATCTACGGTTTTGATCTCGGCAATGGACAGCGGGTGGCGGTGACCACCATCGTGGCCCGCAACGACCGCGGATGGCGTTGGATGGTGACAGAGTTTGGCATTCCTATGCCCGACATCGACAGCCAAGAGGCTTTGCTGCGTGAAGAAGAAGTGGTTAGCACATGGCTCTCTGTCAAGGGAGAGCCTTCCAAACGCATAGAAAATGGCGGTGACTGCGACCTGGTGGCTACATCCTACACGGAACGCACACTCTGTGTATTCCATATTTCAAATAAAGAACAATTCGATATATTATTTAACAAAATACTTGATAGACTATGAAGAACACTCATAGGCTGTGCTTGATCATGCTAATTGCAGTACTGCCAGTACTGACCATGGGATGCGATCCCGACCCAGAAGAACAGAATCCACAACAGGAGACCGAGTTGACTCGTGCTTTCTACCGTATCGACAACGTCGAAAAAGACACCCTTATTGCTGGCGAAAACGGATGGATGGGACTCATCAACATGCTGCTCGTCAATGCCGACAACGGTCATACGGTTGCCTTCGGTACCACTCGACAAGCCTACAATTATGTATTGACGGCCACTTCACCCGAAGTAGTCAACTTCTCAACCGACGACCGCAACGAAGCACGCAACTGGAGCTACAAAATGATGAACCGTGGCTACACCGTCACAATACGCAAAGACCGCTCAACCAATATCTATCATTGTTCTGCCACACGATGAAAAATAACTTTTATTAATCCTTGATAACAACATCATCATGATACAGAAAATACTTAAGATTACCGTTGCCATACTACTTGTAGGCATGGCCTGCTGCTCCAAAGAGGAACCAGACTATATCAACCACCATATTGTAGCCTATCCAGACGGCACTGTACTTACGGCCGAAGATGTGGATGCTGTCACTGCATCAACCCTTGATTTGTTGGTCGAGTCCCTGTTCACCAACGACATTGATGGGGAAACAACAGAACGGCACATCGTTATAAACAGCCAATACGACCTCTATCTTATGGGGTTTGAGGACGAACTGGACATCGATTTTGGAACAAAATCACTATTTGTCGGTTGCATTCCGTCATACACCAGTGCCGACAGCATCGGAGATATAACCGTTGTATATGATGCTCCAGGCGACCTATATCACTGCACAATCGACGTATACCGTCCACAGGACGGCTACGCCGTGGTGCAATCTCTTCGCTATTGGCGTGTTTTTCCAAAGGTCGAAAGCGAAGTGCTATACAATATCAACGATATAACAAACTGAAAGAAACAGATTACTCTTTAACATTTCACCAGTCGCAAGGACCCGTCAACACCAATACGGGTCCTTGTCTTTTTATGCTGTTTTTATATTTATTTTAGCATTTAAAATAAATTATGTATTTTTGCAGATTGAATAATCCTTTTATGATGAAGCAGTATTTGCTGATAGTGTTGCTATTGACAATAGGCCTGACACTCATGGCCCGCGAGCGCGACACGCTGGGCACTGGCACTGCTGTTGCTTTTACCGAGAATGCCGGCCAATGGGACAGTCGGGTATGCATGGAGTCCCAACTCAATGATGCTGCCGTCTTTCTTGAACGCGGAGCCATTACAGTAGCCCTCCGTGAACATCGCCTCCACCCTGCCCCACAGATCGGTGAGCCACGCTATCATGCCTATCGTATGTCGTTTGCTGGCGGTGCCGCTGTGGAACCAGAAGGACATCATCGCGGTTCTTATTATAGCAACTACTTTTTCGGTGACAATCCGGCCCGATGGCGCAGCGGCGTTTCCACATTCGGTTCAGCCTTGTATCGCGATATATACAGTGGAATAGACCTTGAGATATACGGCGGAAGCGCTGCCCTGAAATATAATATTATTGTACATCCCGGTGCCGATGCATCTGTCATAGCCATCGACTACGAGGGTACAGACGCTGTTTCTGTTACTCAGTCCGGTTCAATGCTTATTCGGACCTCGGTTCGCGACATTGTCGAGATGAAGCCCTATGTCTACCAGATTATTGATGGCAAAGAGCACGAGGTATCCAGTCGATGGTGTGTCAGGCATATAAAAGACGTTTATCGTGCTACTATAGAAATAGACGAATATAACCACGCCTGCGACCTGGTGATAGATCCCGTGCTGATATTCTCCACTTATACCGGCTCCACTGCCGACAACTGGGGCACAACGGCTGCATACGACTCCAAGAAGAATGTATACACCGCCGGTCTTGTATTCAATATCGGCTACCCGGTCTCCACTGGTGCCTATCAGCCCACATTCGGCGGCGAGGTCGATATTGCCATCTTCAAGTTCGATTCCACCGGCAGCAACCGCCTTTTCGCCACTTATCTTGGCGGTTCCGGCTCCGACATGCCACACAGCATGTTTGTCAACTCATTCGACGAACTTATAGTATTCGGTACTACGGGAAGCAGCAACTACCCTGTCACCACAGGTGCCTTCCAGACCAACTTCGCCGGTGGACAGAATATAAACTACCTAAGCACATCAGCCAAATTCCCCCAGGGCAGCGACCTTTTTGTTAGCCGCCTGAGCGAAAATGGACAGCAACTCAAGGCTTCAACCTATATCGGCGGCAGTGGCAACGACGGTCTCAACTATCGTCATCACCTCAACGGCAACTACACCCTTGTAATGTCGGGCAACGACTCGCTGTATTACAACTACGGCGACGGCGCCCGTGGCGAAATCATCACCGACAATCTCAACAACATCTACATTGGCAGTACCACTTTCAGCACCGACTTCCCCACCACCGTCGGTTGTGTACAAGTTACCAATGGCGGACGTCAGGACGGCGTGGTGCTGAAACTCGACCACAACCTGCGCAATCTCCTGTGGAGCACCTACCTCGGTGGCTCGCAAGACGATGCGGTCTACAGCATTGATGTCGACTCATCCTACAACCTCCTCGTCTGTGGTGGCACTGCAAGTGCCAACTTCCCCACAACCGACGGTGTCTATCAGTCGGCCTACGGCGGAGGCACCGCCGACGGTTTTGTAAGCAAACTCTCTTACAACGGCGACCGCATCATGGCTTCAACATACTTGGGCAGCGCCCTCTACGACCAGCTCTATTTTGTCCGTGTGGGCCATGGCGACGAAGTCTTCCTCTTCGGCCAGACCAAAGCCACAGGCAGCACAATGATATACAATGCAGGCTACAGTGTGCCGGGTTCCGGCATGCTGCTGGTCAGGATGGATCCCACCCTCGCCACCAGGCGCTGGAGCACCGTCTTCGGCACCCCGGGCCGCATCAACCTCTCTCCCACCGCTTTCGCAGCCGATATCTGCAACCGCGTTTATGCAGCCGGTTGGGGACGCGATTTTGTGGGCTACAACGGTGTGCAGTGGAACACCGCCGGCACCACCGGCATGGAGACCAGCAACGACGCCTATAGCACCTCCACCGACGGACAGGACTTCTATATCATAAGCCTCGATGCCGACGGCAACAGCATGGAGTATGCCACCTTCTTCGGCGAGATGCACCAGAACGGTGTCTCAAGCGGTGGCGGCGACCACGTCGACGGCGGCACCTCCCGCTTCGACCGCCTCGCCACCCTCTACCAGTCTGTATGCGCCTCCTGTGGTGGCCACAACGATTTCCCCACCACCGCCGACGCCTGGAGCGACTCCAACCTCTCTTCCAACTGCAACAACGCCCTCTTCCGCTTCAATGTCACCAACGATTTCCCCGTCGCCGAGTTTGTACCGCCCACCGCGGGTTGTGCCCCCTATACAGTGCAGTTCCACAACACTGGTCGCGGCGACAGCTTTCACTGGGACTTCGGTGACGGCACCACCTCTACCCAGCGCGACCCGCAACACACCTTCACCGAGGGCGGAGTATACACCGTCACCCTTGTCGCAGCCATGCCGAGTGGCTGCTCCACCGCCGACACCCAGCGCCACACCCTCCACGTCATCCAGAACGGCAACCCCTCCTCCACAAGCTACATAGCCTGCGGCGGTGCACGCATACAAATAGGCCCCCAGCCCCAGCTTGGTGCCACCTACCAGTGGCTTACCTCCGGTGTCTCCGACCCCACCGTTGCCAACCCCTGGGTCTCCGCCGCCGGCACCTACCTCCTGCGCGTCTCCGCAACCGGGTGCAACGAGGTTGACACCTTCGTCGTCGAAACCTATGTCATTGCCGACCAATGGGGCACCAACCCCGTCTCTTGCCACGACTTCGCCGACGGCTCCATCTGGCTGCGGCTCGGCAACGGCATGGTCTTCGACTCACTCCAGATCAGCTCCACGCCTGCCGCCCAGTTCCAATACGACGGTGTGCGCCACATAGTGGCCGACAGCCTTGCCCCCGGCAACTACCACATCACCATAGAAGGCTACGGATGCCTTTTCGAACACGACTTCCAACTCACCAACCCCGCCCCGCCAGCCTACACCAAAGACCTCTCCCCCGCCCTCTGCGACGACAGCTGCAGCGGTTGGATACAACTGCATTACAACCTCGCTTCCTCGCCCTCCGACACCCTTCTCCAGCACCTCTGCCCCGGCACCTACATCACCACCCTCTCATCCGACGGCTGTCCCCTCGCCGACACCTCCGTCATACTCCGCGACCACTCCCTTGACAGTCTCAGGGCTTGGGCTGAACTCTACGACATCTATCTGGGGCAGAGTTCCATGCTCTACGCCTCCACCAACGCTGATGACGTCACATACCATTGGCATCCCGAGGGCGACATTGTCTCACCCAACTCCGCCATTACCGTCGTCACCCCCTCCGACACCCTTGCCTGCTACATAGTCGACGCCCAGAGTGCCGCCGGATGCACCGCCTCCGACACCGTCTGCATCCGCTGCACCGACATAGTCTGCGGCGCTCCAGAATTCATCATTCCCAACGCCTTCACTCCCAACGGCGACGGCATCAACGACCGCCTCTGCTTCAACGCCGACATACTCACCGAGTTCTCCATAGCCGTCTTCAACCGCTGGGGACAATGCGTCTACCAGTCAGACGACCCCTCCAAGTGCTGGGACGGCACCTTCCGCAACACACCCTGCCTCGCAGGTGTCTACACCTACACCTGCCACATCCGCTGCCACAACGAAATCGAAAACGACTTTAAAGGCGATATAACCATCATCCGATGAAAGACCAATTCGTCATAGCCTGCGTCGACAGCCCCCTCTCCGCCCCCACCGTCATAGCCTGGGCCCGCCATTTCGCCGAACGACTCCGTCACAAAGGCCTCATGCTCCTCAACGTAAGCCGCGACGGCCAAGCCCAATGGCTCGAGCAATACGGCTTACCATACGTAGCCCTAAAAGGCGACTGGACCACCGCCATCTCCGGCCTCCCCACTGCCTTCTCCGGCATACTCGCCGTCGCCGCTGTCGACCCCTCCGCTCCCTCCTCCAGCATCACCCACCCCAAAACACTCCTCAAAGCCTTCCGCGCCTGCAAAACAGCCTACCTCACCGTCCCCATCGATCTGCAGCCCCATCCTCTCGCGCTCTCCGCACTCACACTCACCCACCAGCGCGAAAGCAAAGAAAAACTCATCTGGGCATCCTATCTTGCACGCTTTCTCGACACCAAGCTCACCTTTGCACTGCCACAGTACCGCGACTCGGGACTGAAACAACACCAATTCAACAACATCAAATTCGCCGACAAGACCTTCTCCTCGCTCGGCATCACATACCAGACCAGCAAAATACCAGCCTCTGCCGACGACCTCTATACCGCCCGCACCTTGCGTCCCGACCTCATCATAGCCCTCACCACCGACCCTCGCGAATGGACACCATTCGACCTCTTCACGAAAAAAGTGGAACTGCGGCTGCTCACCGCTGGCGGCACACCCGTCATCTTCCTCAACCCCCGCGACGACCTCTACGTGCTCTGCGACTGACACAAACACCATACTTCAACACCACAAGCCACTCGAAATCAACCGAGTGGCTTTTTATATCCACTCTTATAACGACATAAAACGCTCTTTTCCAGCAACAAGCAGCACCCAATTCCGAGATAACTCCGCCCCAAGTCCGACCTTTCTCCGACAGTTCTATAGTAGTTCTATAGTACTTCTATAGTAGTTCTATAGTCAACCACTAAATAAATACTATAGAAGTACTATAGAAATACTATAGAAGTGCCGGTGTTGGGCAGGTGCAGACAGGGTATAAAAAACTATAGTGCCAGGTTCTGCATTGCATAACCCGGCACTATAGTCTATCTAATCAGCTTTGCCGCTTACTCGGGCCAGACGGCCTGGAGGTTGCGGTCGCCATAGGCGTCGTCGATTTTGCTGATGGTGGGCCAGTACTTCTCGCAGTGGGGCTGCGGGAAGGCGGCTTTCTGACGGCTGTAGGGCAGCGTCCACTCGTCGGCGCAGACCACCTGCATGGTGTGAGGTGCGTTGGCGATGGGGTTGTTCTTCTCGTCGCTGCGGCCGGTCATGATATCGTCGATTTCCTGACGGATGGCGATCATGGCGTCGCAGAAGCGGTCGAGTTCGCTGAGGGGTTCGCTCTCGGTGGGTTCAACCATGAGGGTGTTGTGGACCGGGAAAGCCACGGTGGGGGCGTGGAAGCCGTAGTCCATGAGGCGCTTGGCGATATCGCCAACACCAACCTTGAGGCTGAACTCGTTGAAGTCGACAATCATCTCGTGGCCGCACATGCCGTTGCGGTTGGTGTAGAGAATCTTGTAGTACTTCTGCAGGCGTGCGCGGA
>JAEEGL012362435.1_pt1 | contig 21306 bp, 25 predicted proteins | sample 9134231 | NCBI WGS metagenome assembly JAEEGL01 (sample SAMN16246548, study PRJNA631951) | gut metagenome | biome: gut microbiome; feature: rumen; material: fiber-attached | host: Bos | place: Iran: Karaj | collected 2018-10
ACCTCGGCAGGACGCATCACCGAGGGGCCGTTCATCCAGATACTCGACGGCCTTCACGGAATGCTGGAGCGCGAGCAGAGCATTGCCAAGGGCGAGGTGCAGCCCGTGCTGACCGACGACCGCACGATGACCCTGCTGCTGGAGCCCGACGCATGGCAGCGCGAGGAGCAATACCTGCTGACGAACAAGACGGTGCGCCACAAGGTGAACCCGATGCTCGGTGTCATCGTGCAGCACCAGTTCTACGACGACCAGATAGCCAAGGCGCAGCGCGACGGCGACACGGGCGAGGTCATCGCCAAGCTGTTTAATGTGTACTCGAGCGGGAAGGTGACGAAGTGGATCACGGGGGACCAGATGAAGCACTTGCAACGAGAAATGCGCATAGACCAATGCACCGCCGACCAAGGCTGGGTGGTGTTCACAGGTTTGGACTTCTCGCTCGGTGGTGACTGGTCAGGCCCCGGTTGGCTGGCAGCACGCAGACACCCGTCAGGACGCGGCACCGAGTTCTTTGCTGACTGCGACGTATGGATAAGCGAGGAGGAATATGAGAACTCGCCACTGCACCCGCTATACGAACAATGGATAGCGCAAGGATGGATGCACCTGTCACAGGGGAAGACGTTCCAGCCGGAGCTGTTCGTTGGACGTCTGGACGAACTCATCAAGAAGGGCGTGCAATTCATGTACTTCGGTTATGACAAATACAAGTCGAAGATGCCCATCAACGTGCTGAAGTCCTACCTTCAGGCGACACTCGGCATACAGGACCCTGAGCAATACGTGCAAGTGGTGAGTCAGCTGAACTCGGAGTTCAACGGCCCCACGGAAGACCTTTACAATACTATGTTTGCTCCCGTACCGTTCATCAGCTATTCGAACAGCCCCCTGTGGCAGTTCTGCTTCAACTGCGTGGCTTTGGAGACTGATAATCGACAGAATATTCGCCCGGTGAAAGCCAACCAGAGCCAAAGTTGCAAGATTGACCCGATACAATGTATCGTGATGGCACTTGACTTGTACGAGCGGTATGAGGGGACGCAACATTGAGAGACCCACCCCAGCCCTCCATGCTTAGGGAGGGGATTCTTCACTTAAAAATTAGGAACTATGAGAAATAGACGCGGATGCCTTAACTTATGCAATGGTCAGTGGAGAGCTATGGTAATGATTAAAGGGAAGATGTATCAGAAAGCAAGCGTAAACAAAGAAACCGCTTTATTCTATCTCGACCTAATGCAAACCGATGAAGGCCTGAATATACTGTTCAAAGAGCGCGAGATGTACCGAAAGAACAAGGCACTAATCGAAGATATTAAGAAGGAAAGGAGCAAGACAAGACCTCGGACAGCCGAGAAACTGCTGCCACGTTACATCCCTGTGCATGACATAAAATGTCAACTCACCCAGCAGCAGATAGATGAAGACCTTGAACGGCATATACTGGAGGCTCAGATGATTCAGCGATACAGGCAAAGTCACGACTTCACGGAGATAAATCAGTACATCGAAAAGAAGGCCCTGCCATATATCAATTTTTATTGCACGATGTACCACATGCGACAATATATATACGATGTTGTACCGTCAGCGGTGGCCGTGCTATACATGCGGCTATCGGGTGGCAAGGCTGTCTATACCATTACCAAGCAGATATGTTCCATTCTGAAGGTGTATAAGAAACTCAACAGATTCGACCATTACGACCGCATACCTGAAAACGTATTCGTGGCCGTTGAGCAGATAAACTTCGAAGATTTAAGCAATAAGTATATTGTAAAACGTAATCATTAACTAAAATTTTTCGCCTATGGTAAATGAACAATTTTTTTTATCAGACTTTACTCTTCCCCGCTCCCGCGGGGGAGAGAAAGATTCGAAAAATTTATTTTTGCCAAATGCCTCACCGACCTGGTAAGAACCGACGGGAGACAAGTGAGCATCGGGTAAACTGCAACCCCTTTGCACCCGACAAATGAAGATTAAAATTAAGCAGACTGCAACCTGCTTATTTCTCCACTTTTTTACACATTAAGCAAAAACCGCCCGAATTTCGGGGTTAATATTTAAGGAACTATGAACAAATTGCAAGAAACATTATGGCAAGTGGCCAGGGAGTATGCCCGGCAGTTCGGGGAAGTGCTCGGCGTGGGGCCTGAGTTCTGGATTGCAGACCAGCCGTGGATGTGCTCGTTTGGCGACTGCTATTACTTTACCCTCGAAGAGATGGCGGGCGTGGTGGACAACCTCGACGAGCTCACCATCCGCTGGGGCACCCGCGACCGCGTGGGCGACCAGATACGCGTGTGGGTGGACTGGTGGATGGAGTCGGATTTGAAGGCGTGGGACCATGAGCGGCTCGAGCAGCGAGTGACGCATCAGCTGCGCGTCAACATCACCCTCGGCCAATGGCTGCACGGCTGTCCCCGCGAGGGCCGCGAACCCTTCGAAGGTCCCGATGCCACCTATTACCGCCACCTGAATGAGCGCGACACCCTCCGCCGTCTCATCGAGGAGTATCGTGAGAACCGCACCCTGGGCAACGTGCTCGCCTCGGTAGAAACCATCCTCGACATTGACGCACAGGAAAAGGCCACGCGGGACTTCGCCGAATGGGAGAAACTGATAACTGACAGAAATTAATATAATTATTATAATTTTTGTCCAAACATAAGGAACTATGACAAAGAAAAAGTTTGGAACGTTTGATGTCGGAGTGATAGACTTAGATGAAGCCAAAAACAAAAGTCTTGCGGAAATATGGAAGCAAGCAGAACATATTAAATGGAAAGGAACAGGTGAACTATGAACACCATCTTCAAGACGAAACTCGACATCTGCGAATTTCAGACTGTCGAATTACCGCAGAACTTCAACATCTTGCACCTCGACAAGCAAGATGGAGTGCCTTGCATCTGGTATGAATGCGAAAGCTCCATGCCGCTGGCGAAACTCGACATCTACTTAGTCGGCACAGGTTGGCGAATGGACGACCTGCCACCTGTGACTTACATCGGAACGATTCAGCATGACGGCTTCGTGTGGCATTACTATCGCGCCATTGCGTTGCGGTAGCAAATTCTTCACTCTTCACTCTTCACTCTTCACTTAAAACAGAAAGCAAGCACGGAAGCACCGTGCCCAAGTATATATTAACATTAAATAGTTTCACAGCATGGAACAGAAAAAAGAAAAGGCAATCTCTCAGACAGGTTGCACAATGTTGAAGGGTGCGATGACCATCACACTGGGTAATGGCAAATCGTACCAAGTGAAAACCGAGTATTTTGGCCTTGGCCTTCAGCGGGCAAGCCAGGAACATCAGCTGGTGATGCTCATCAAGCAGCATCTGCCCTACGATGAGGTAGACACCGGCTGGCTGGTACGCACGAAGGAGATGGACAAACACTACCAGTTTGGACTGAAAGCCACGAAGGATTCCCGCTCATGGAGCGTGTACAACCTGAACGATGTGGTGGCCTGGGGCTATGCCGACGGCGGTCTGAACAGCGACCACTTCCGCTCGTGCCAGCTGCGTCCCGATGAATTGCAGCAGCCTGTGGAGGATGATGAAGAAGACGAACAGGAATACTTCGACACACCCGACGAAGAGGAATGGGGCGATGCCTACCGCTGCCGCCGCTGCGTGAAGTTCAAGGTTGACAACGACAATGTGTACTTCAACGCCCACATGGGAGTGGGTGAGATGAAGGAGAACGGCGGCACCCCGCTGATGCACGCCTGTGCAAAAGCCTTCACCGACTTCCGCAACGAGCACCCAGAAGTGACCGAGATGCACTTCTACACGGACGAGGAGCTGGCCGTGTCTGAGAATTAACACCAATCGGCACGGATTTACGCGGATTTACACGGATTGGCGTGGATTCGTGCCGATTTTACTCTTCACTCTTAACTTTAAAAGTTATGATAGTAGATAGCATGACCGACGATGAGGTGTACCAAGAACTGGCACGCGACCGCGAATCGCTGACGGCATGGTGGCACCATAAGCTGGAGGCACAGCGCAGACGGGTGGTGAAGTGCTCGCAGTTCCCCATGAAACTGTGGTTTGATCATGTGACACCTCGCAAGAACCGATACCTCATCTTTACACGGATATTTAACCGCAAGATGCGTGGCGTGCTCACCGGCATGGCCGCATTGAGACTGACCAAGGACGGGATAAGCGTATATACTAACTGGATAACAGGTCAGCAGCTCATCTCCCCGATGGTCATCACGCCCCACGCATTCCGACGCTATGCCGAGCGCATGAACGTGCAGAAGAAAGGCATCGAACTGATACGACACTACTTCGAGCACAATGCCCACGGCTCCGACTCTTACAACCAGCGCGTGCATGGCCGCTCGGTGCGATGGAACGGTGAAGACCACCGAGCCAGTTGCATCGATGAGGGCGTGCTGCTGGGACAAATGCGCAACGACATCTTCATTGTCCGCACGTTCATCACCTATGACATGTGCGGAGAGATTCAGCAGGATGAGTTCGGCACCCACCGCGAGCTGATCCTGACCGACCGCGAGATGTTCGAACGCGCCCGCGACTATTATGCCGGACTCGACAAGAACGAGTGGCATGACTTTGCTTTACAAACAAATTAAATGAATTTATCAATGGACAACGAAGAAAAATATAAGAAACTGATTTGTGCAATCAAGGTGTTGCGCGATTTGAAACCGCATGATGAGTGCCTCGAAAACTGGATAAAAGAGAACGCCCCGGAAATTGCGGAGTCAGAGGATGAGCGTATAAGGAAAGAAATCTATCAGTTTGTGTATGAGCAGAGACCAGAAAAAGAATGGATTGCTTGGCTTGAAAAGCAGGACCCAAAGAAACATCAGGAGGAACTTGATGCAGCCTATAAGACTGCGGACAAGGTGCAATATCACAGAGGCTACAAAGCTGCCTGGGAAGAGATTGGAGAACAGAAACCGCCCATGCAGAACGGCATCATCATCAACGGCATGGAGTACGAACTGATAGAAGACCGCGAAGATGATGAGTGTGAACGCTGTGCGCTTAGTGATATATGTCACGACGCGCGTAAAGAAGTGATATGCAATTCTATATTCGGCGATTTGTCTATATCCCACCGATTTGAGAAGAGAAAATTAAATTAATTATAATAATTTCTGTCAGTATGATTGAATTTTTGCTTGGCGCAGCCGTAGGAGCCGCCATCGTATTGCTGAACCTCGCGGGCCTGTTGTATTATTGGCACCGCGAGGATAAGAAACATTAATTATAATAATTATAATAATTTCTGTCAGTATGAAAAGATTGATAATTGTTATGATAGTTGTGGCTGTCGCGCTGGCGGGTTGCAAGTCAGGGGAGAACGTGGTGACAGTGCCCGAGATTCACGAGCACTGGCATCACACCTCCGACACAATCCGCCAAACCGACAGCATCATTGACCACCAAACGACCATCATCCGCGAGCTCGACTCAGCGGCGATGGCCCGTTATGGAATCCGCTTGCAAGGCATGCAGAAGGCATGGCTTGTGGAGAACAACCGGTTGCAACGTGAACTGTCGGAACTTCGCCAGTCGAAGACCGACACCGTGATTGAACGTGACAGCGTGCCCGTACCTTACCCGGTAGTGAAGGAGGTGAAGAAACCCCTCAACTTCTTCGAGAAGGCCATGATGGGCACCGGCATCGGCAGCATCGTAGGCATATTGTTTTACTGCATAATTTTAATCCGCAAGAGATTGCCGTGAGGCAACAGCAAGCCCGTGAGGGGTGAGCATATCATTTTATCATTATTATGTGTTTTGTTTTATAGCACCCCCGAAGTGGTCTAACACCTGACACTTCGGGGGCTTTTTGCGGCCTTTTCTGTTAAATATTACAAATAAGGAATATTTTTCACCATAAAATATTGCATATATGGAATAATTGTGTTACTTTTGCAACGTAAACATTAAACAATAACAATTTAAACAGTGGGGGCAACACGATAAATACTGCAACAAAACAATGAAGACTACAACAAACAACACCCCGACAATCAAAGAGACGATTGCTCACTTAGAGAAGGTTATTAACGTATGCAATAAGGAAATCGAGCATCTTACTCACCCCGAAATCTACGGATGCTGCCTTTGTAAGTGCAACAGCATCGTGATTAACAAGGAGCGCATGATGACGGTTACAACTGATGAGACACACCACACTACCTACGAGTTCTCGCCTCTCTATCCTACTTACTTCTCACCAGAAGCAGCCCACGACATCGTAAAGAATGACATCTACAGCGATTGCAACGGGAACCGCATTAAGATGGAAATCATCGGCAAGCAGGAATACTACACACTCCTGAAGGCAGATTCAGAGAAAACTCTCGATATTATTAAGAAACTCAACTTCTAAAACCCCACGGGAGGGGCAACCCTCCCACCTTATAATACTTTAATCATCAAAAATAAAACAATTAAAAACATATAGGAACTATGAAACCGTATCTCGTAAACTATCACACAAACGTAGCAACCTCCATCATCGGCTGCGACACCATCGAAGAAGGCAAGGCCATCATCGACAAGCTCACCAAGAACGCCACCGTTACCGCATCAAGGTCTAATTCCGTGATGTTCTTCATCTCAGACTTCATCACCGACGAAATCGTCTACACTTCCCAGCGGTTCGTCACCTCATCCGTGGAAGACATTAATAACATCGAAAACTTAATTGTATAAGGAACTATGGAGACAAAGAGAACATTTGCCATTTTCTTCGATGACTTCACGAAGACGGCACAAAAGAGAATCATTGCTGAAGAGTTGGGGCGTGTGACTGGTGACGATGGCGTGAACCATATCACGGTAAAAACGGATGAGGACCTGTATGGATACGACCCTAACCCGGACAATCAGATGTTAGAACAACATCTTCATGTAAATGCTCGACACAACGGACATGACCACGAGTGGCTCATGGTGTGGGATTGCATGGAAGCGGAATTTTCAACATTAATGGAGTATAATCAGAAATGAACATAATGAAACCATTTGATAAAGTATTAGTAAGGAATGTCCCTATCGGGCTATGGATTCCCGCATTGTACGGAAAGGAAAAAGACGGGCTATATATCACATCAGCAGGATGGCAGAAATATTGCATCCCATATAAAGGGAATGAACATCTTTTAGGAACAAACGATAACATCTGAGTGCAAGCCATGATAAAGAACGAACAGGAACGGCAGCGCATCGGCCAAAGGATTGCCGAACTGCGCAAGGCGGTGGAGTGGACCGATGAGCTGGGCATACACCGCAAGGGAATGACACAACTGCAACTGGCTGAACGCTGCGAGATACGCCAGAGCAACCTCGCAAGGATAGAGGGCGGCAAATACGCCACCACCATCGACATACTAAGCAGCATAGCGGAGGCACTCGGGAAAAAGATAGATTTTATTTAACTTAAAAATCAAGCGGGCGAAGGTTGATAGTTCCTTCGCCCGCTTTTTTTTATGTCCTAACCTTTGCTAAGCAAGCAACAAATAAACTATTTGGTAACAGTTGGGCAACTGTTACCAAATAGTTTGCAAACTGTTACCTAATGATTCTAAATTTACATATTATAGCACTTAAACTAAAATAGTAAACCACCCCCGCCAATTCTTGCAAATATATAAAGAATTAGCAAGAATTAGCAAGAAATGGCGATTCACTGGCAAATACATTTCAAATCTCTCAGGGCCCAGAACGGCAACGAAGACTACACCGTCAGCATCTATGATGCCGACTATTCAGGAACCCCCATCCAGCTGAAGGGTGGGGCTGAGCCGTTCGTTACGCAAGAAGATGATGACGACGATTTGTTTGAGCCCATCCGGCAGCAGAGCGGCTACATCCGCATCGTGGACGACGGGAAGGATGCCAGCGGCAACGCGCTGGCATCGGGATGGCTTCGGCAGCTGCTGCCCGCCAACGACCTCTCACGCCCCGTTGTACTGACCAACGGATTCGGCGACACGCTCTGGCAAGGATACCTGCAGGCACAGAACTTCAGCGGCACCCTCTACGGCAACCCGCAAGAGCGCGACCTGCCAGTTCAATGCGTGCTGTCCGTTTTGAGCGCAAAGGACGCGAGCACCACCGAGAAAGACATCCACAACTTCGCCTGGCTGCTCAATTATCTGCTGGCCTCCATCGGCCTCACGCCATCGTCTTCGCCATTGGGCATCGACTATCTGTTCTTCCAAGGCGGCGCGTTCGCGCGGGATTGGCTGAAGAAGCGCATAGACTGGCAGAACTTCGTGAGCATCGACGAGGATGGCACCGTGAAATCCGACTACGACCACTACACCATGCTCGAGGACATCTGCAAGTTCTGGGGCTGGACAGCCCGCACACATGGCCGCGACCTTTGGTTTGTGTGTGCCGATGACGAAGCCGGAGCCCCCGGATTCCTTGCGCTCACCATGTCGCAGCTGGCCAGCATTGCCAACGGCACCGACGCGGGCACCACCTACGATTACGACAGCTTCACCCTCACAGGAGACATCTTCGCCGACAATTCCAATGACGATATAATGGTGCGTGGTGCCAGCAAGGCCACGGTGACTGCCGACTGGAACTCAGCCGGCAAGGATTGGTTCACGGCGTGGCCGAGCAATGTGGTGAAGGATATGCTGACGGGGGGATGGAACACCGCCGAGCAGACGCATGGACTGCAAGGCAACGAGGTGGTGGACCTGTGGGTGCAGTACACACAGCGAAAGGCCAGCGCGAACACCCCCATCATGGCGGTGACTTGTCAGGCGCAGAACGCATCGCTCTGCCTGGCCCGCTATGCCTCCGAGCAAGTGGACCTGGACAGCTATCAGGGCGTGATTCACTTACAACACTACACGGGCAGCACCTTTGTGCAGATGGATGCCAACTATGCCCACATATACGATGGAAATTTTCAAATCAAGTCGGATGTGTATGTGGGCGGCGGCAAGTACACCAAGCAGAGCGTTAGCGACATAAAACGCATAAAGATGCGCTTCGGCATCGGAGCCACCCGTGCATCGGCCAAATGGTACACGGGCAACTGGACATGGAGTGATACCCCCACCGTGTTCGACGCGCACATTGGCTACCCTGACGGCATTTGGCGTTTCGGCGTGGCTGACTCTGGGGTGTGGATTACCCAAAACATCAATGCCGTGGAGAGTGCCCAGGGCAAGGAGGGCAAAGTGTTCATCGACATCCTATCCACCGCTGACTTCTACGTCAACATCCCTCCGTTCTTCTATCTGACCGACTACATCGACCTGGTTGGCCTCACACTCAGCTATCAGCGCGTGGTGGTAGAATACATCGGCGGTGAACTGGTATATGGCGATTTGCTGAGCCGACGGGAATACACGGCTAAGAACGGCAACATGAGTCGTGCGGATTGGAACAATGACGTGATTTATGCCAGTGGCAAGAATAACTCTGATTTCGGGTTCGGTTTGGTATTCGACACCGATAACCGCCTGATGAGCACGGCATCATACGCCAGCGGCAGCCAGGAACCCGAGCAGCATCAGGCCAACCGCGTGGCCAACTACTGGGCCAGCACCAGAAGGATGATCCGCGCAAACCTACGCTCGAACGAAGTGCCACTCATCTCGCCCGGCATGTTCCTCACCATCGACGGCACCCGCTGCTATCCGCTCAGCATCTCGCACGAATGGCGGGATGATGTAATCAATGTCTCACTCATAGAAATACCCACATAATGCAACTGACTCGAGAAGCTATACAAAGAATGGTTGGAACCGGCGGCATGGTGATGGGCGGCGGCGGTGGCGAAGGCGGCGGCATCTCTGCCGACTTCCTCACGCAGAACTATGTGGCCATCCCATACTTCACCCAGCTGTTCACCATTCACGGCAAGCAGACCACCACCGTGGACGGGGAGGTGACGGATGAGCAGGACATCACCCTGCCGCCGAACACCATGCCCAGCCGAACGGAAACCACCGAGGGCGGCGTGACCACGGTAGTCGAGACCACCATCACCCGCATCGAGGCCCTATATGACTTCAACTCCGTGGGCGGTGTCTCTGCCCTCGGGTATAATCCCGGCGGGGGTGGGGGAGGCGACACGCTGACCGAACCGCTGGCATCCATCAATAACGCATCGCTGGGAATGCCCACGGCAGCCGGTCAGGTGATTACATGGAACGGCACGCAGTGGATATTCGACATCCCCGAAGGCGGTGGCGGTGGAGGCACCGGCACCGTGACCAGCATCACGGCGGGCACAGGACTCTCTGGCGGAACCATCACCACGATGGGCACCATTGCCATCAGTTCAACATATCAGGGATATATCTCGCACGGCGAGACCGCCTACGGCTGGGGCAACCATGCCAACGCCGGCTACCTGACGCAATCGTCGCTCAGCGGATATGCCACGCAGTCGTGGGTGGCCAATCAGGGATATGCCACGCAGACATGGGTGACTGGCCGCGGCTACATCACATCGGCTGCACTGACTGGATATGCCACACAGACATGGGTTAATAATCGGGGATTCCTGACTTATAACGACATCACCAACTATCTGAAGGTGGGCAGCGATGGCGTGGTGGAGGGCGGCCAATATTACGACTTCCACATGCAGAACACCACCAGCGATTTCTCGACACGTCTGCAAGTGACCGCCGACAACCGCAACACGCTTACGCTCCCCTCCGCATCCGGCACACTGGCCACGCAGGAATGGGTGAACAATCAGGGTTACCTGCTGAGAACCGAGGGCATGCGCTTCACCAACTACGGCAACTATATTGCCGCACGCTTCGTGTTGGCCGACGGCACCTACGACAGCACCCGTGCGGCAAAGGCCCAGGGCAGCGGGTTCATCGAGTGGTGGTCGGATGGTGGTTACTTCAATCACCGCATGGGCAGCGTATCTATTTACGATGGCTCAGACAACTCCACTTGCTACCTCCAGATAGGCGGTGGCCGAATTTATTGGGACCCGTCGAGCAAATCGCTCTATGTTGTGCAATCCGATGGCTCAACACCCGCCAACCTCTACGCCACCGGCGGCGTGAGTGCCCTGGGCATCTCCACAGGGGGAAGCCCCAGCGTGACCGCCCTGACCGTTGGCACGCTGACCGCCAGCTCGCAGCTGAATGTAGGAGGCACATCTTCTTTCACCGGCGCGATGACCGTGAGCGGCGACATCTCGGCAACAAACTGGCAGATACCCACCACAGGCTATGCCCGTTTTGCGCGTCTCTACCTCGACAGCACCCGCTACGTATACGTCAGCAGCGGCCATCTGTATTTCTACAATGGTTCATCATCAGTACAAATAGCATAACAGCATGGAAATATCAATCGACAACATCATTGCAATCATCACCCTCTTCATCGGAAGCGGGGGCGGTGCATTCTTCACTTGGCGTTACCAAAGACGGAAAGCCAAGGCCGAGGCCAAACTCGCTGAAGCCGAAGCGGAAAAGACTAAGTTGGAAACAACACAAGCGAACACGCAGCTGATTAAGGACATTCAGAACTCATACCAGCGACTCGCCGAAGACCTGAAGGCAAACCTGGACACACAACAGGAATACAACGAGGAGCAGAAGCAATACATTGCCGAATTGAAAGAAGACCGCATGCACTTGCGCCGCGACCGAGACGATCTGCGCAAGCGGCAGGATGAGCTCGAAGAATCAGTCCGCTCGCTCCAGCGGGAGGTGGCCCGATATGGCTGCATGGTGGCAAGTATGCGCCCTTTTCTATGCGGTCGCTCCAACTGCCCAAACCGTATTGCCGTAACCATATCGGACGACGCGGAAGTTAACCCCGAACAAACCCAAACATCATAACCCATGACCATCCTCACCCTCATCATCGCCCTTGCAGCCCTCGCCGCTGCCATCATCGCCCTGGTTCGTAAGCCGAAGCAGGAAGTGGTGAAAGAGACCATCAAGGAAAAGGAAACGGCACCCGCCGACAACCCCTTCTATTATAGCGAGGCCACATGCACCTACGTGCTCGACGGAAACCTGAAGGTGACCGGCAGCCTCAGTTGTCTGAACGAAAAAACCGAAAAATAATTAGTCTTATGCCACACTCCAACGGATACATCACGGCACCCGTCAGCATTCACGATGTGAAGCAAGTGCTGAATGCCAGCAGCAACGACCTCGGCACCTTATGCCAAGAGGCCGCCATCAATAAGTGGGCGAAGTATAAACCCGTGGGCAAGAACAAGATTTCGACCACCGACGAACTGAACAGCGACAAGACCTGGGCAAGCTCATCGACATGGTGGAAGGGCAATACCGACGTGGTGGTGATTCCCACCGGCACCGTGTTCCATGCGGCTCAAGACCTGACGAACACTGCTCCAGCGGCATGGATAACCATCTGCGGCATCAAGTACCTGGGATTCACGGCCAAGATTGACGTGGTAAGGCTGTTTAATCCCGCGGCCAACCATTGGGCGGTGCAGATGGGCGGGCTGTTCGGCAGCAACTATTCGCATGTTCCACCGGGTGGCGGTAGGACGGAGCCTTTCCGGCTGACCGACTTCAACCAATACTGGCACAACGCATATTTGGGCATGTATCCCGACTGGCGCACGGCAGAAGGCACGACCAACATCAACAAAAATGCGAGCGACCCAACGTATGCCTGCTCGGTTACGACGCAAGATGCAGGCACCACGCTTGGCTTCAGCGACATCTTCGCAGCCGTGGGCACCAACGCCCACATGGAGATTGTGCTCGGAGTGATGGATGCCACCGGCACGGGAATGACACTCGACGGCAGCGTGGGGCATAATTGGAGCAAGACGGGCTCGACATACTACGACACCCTCGACTTTGCGTCGGCCTATCCCATCAACAGGACGTACATCGGTTTCTATTGCGCGGTCGTTACCATCAGCGGAACCACCTATCATGTGCCTCTGATGCAATCGGGCGGCGACACTCCAAACATCACCTTCCCGCTGGCTCCTAACACGAAGGCCATGAAGTTATTTTATGTGTCAGACTCTGTTGAGAACCTGATAACACTCTACACCAAGAGACTATATAGTGCATCCTATGTGCTGCTGGCCAAGAATCAGACCATCAGCAAGGCGCATGAGTACATGAAACTTGTAATAAATAACAGGAACAGCCACTCGTCGCTGTATCTCGGATATAATTCGTTCAAGATTGAATTGACGGGAGCCAACGGAGGCGTGCAGTTCACCGACGAAATCTACGACAACCACCCGAGGCTGGTGTTCAAGCAGACTGACATACAGGCCGAAGATTGGGGCAGCAACAGCGATGCCGACAACATCACGATACCGCCAGGGACAGAGATGACCGTATATCTGGCCATGTACGGCATACTGTCGGGCAGGAGTGGCGTCATTAACCGCATCCGCATCTTCGTGCGCGACCAGAACAACACGTCCGACTGGCCGACTGACCCGATGGCTGAGTTCGGTGCATTGACAGGCAGTGACATGCTGAACATTCAAATAACATCATAATATTTGGAACTATGAAAGTAAACTTCGCAAAAATCATCATTAAGGACATCGAAGGCAGGGAAGTTCCCGCCGACTTCCAGAAACAGCTGGGCAACCAGCTCTACATGCAGGGGCACGACATCGAAGAGTGTGAACTGGGCAAGCGTATCTACTTCGCCCAGGGCGACATGGAACTCACGGAGAAAGAAATCGGCATCGTGAGCCGTGCCGTGGCCGGTTATTCATACCTGGCCCGGACGGCCATCGAAAAAGCCATGAAAGGAGGTGAAGAATGAGCACCCGCATCAGCAAACACTTCGTGCTGGAGGAGTTCACGGCCAGCCCCACCGCCAAGGCCAAGGGCATCCGCAATGTTCCTGGCACCCAGGAAATCGTAAACCTCGCCGGACTGGTGCATCACGTTTTGGAGCCTCTGCGCGAAGCAATGGGCCACCCCATCAAGATAGGCAGCGGCTATCGTTGCCCGGCATTGAACCAGGCCGTGGGCGGTGTGTCAAACTCGCAGCACATGAAAGGCGAAGCCGCAGACCTCTGCATCGACGGCGACAAGGTGAAGGGCAAGCGTTGGTTTGATTGGATTAAAGCCCATTGCGAATTTGACCAGTTGATATGGGAACACAACGCCAAGGGCAGCTATTGGGTTCACGTCAGCTTCCGCACCGACGGCCGCAACCGCAAGCAAGTCATCGGCAATCTTTTGAAGAAATGAACGACATAGACCTGCTCATAGACCAATACCGTGGACTGACCGACGAAGAGCGCATCGTCGCCGTCATCATCCAGATTGCAGCGTACATTCTCTCACTCTTTTTGTGCATAGTGATATGCATTCTTGTTTCATAGTTAGAAATGGTAAATCAGTAGTTTTTTTGTGTATAATGTTTTTGATTGTATGAGGGGAGGCAGCGGCCTCCCTTTTTTTATGCCCAAGCCCAAGTGCCACGGCGTTTTCGTCGTGGGAAAGTAAACCGCCGCCCCTTTCCTCCCGTTTCTCAGAAGTAAATTGAAAAATATGAAATGGTTAACACTCGAAAGAATTAAGCAGCAGTGCCGCATAGAGCAGACCTTCACCGAAGAGGACTCCCTGCTCGATATGTACGGAGAAAGTGCCGAGGAGGTGCTGCTAAATCATCTCAACCGCTCGTATGAGAACATCATTGAGGTGTACGGCCACATCCCTGCGCCACTCATCCACGCCTCGCTGATGCTGGTGGATGTCTCATACCAGCACCGCTCGCCTGTGAGTCCACAGAACATGTCGATAGTCCCCTATACATTCGACATTCTCACGAAACCGTACATGCGCCTGGCTAACAATGTAAACGAAAAAAACAACAACTATGGCTGTCCAAGATTATAAAATCAATTACAAGAGCGACTTCGTGCTCACAATAAACGGCGATGCAGGCTGGGCTATCCCATTCTGCATCAAGTTCTGGACTGGTATGCCCTCGCAGGCGTACTTTGTCGGGTTCGATGGTGTAAAATACGTTAACTGTCGGGTGGGTGACACCCCCACGCAGCTGCTGGTGATGTTCGATGACCACCACCTGCCAATCGGCCCGCTTCGCATGCAGATTGCCTATCACACCACCATCGAGGAGTTCCCTGGCTCCGTGTTTGATGAGGTAACCAACGCCCGCGACGTGATCGTCACCATCGACGGCACCGACTACCAGGTGCTGCTCGACTTTACAGGCGAAGATGCCCCAGAGCTCGAGTTTGACCTTCCCGCATACGCCAACGAAGCCGAGCGCATCCAGAACGAGCTCCAGCGGCAGCAGAACGAGGCCGACCGCATAGCCGCCGAACTTCAGCGCGAGCAGGCCACCGCCGCCGCCGTGCAAGGAGCCGAGAACGTGAACGCCCAGCTCAGCGGCACCACCCTGACCGTCACCAACCGCAATGGCGTGAGCACATCCGTGAACACCAAGGGAGAGCGGGGCGAACAGGGACCCGTAGGCCCCGAAGGACCGCAAGGAGAACAGGGTCCGAAAGGTGTTCAAGGACCAAAGGGTGATAAGGGCGATAAAGGCGACAAAGGAGCAACGGGTGCCACTGGTCCGCAAGGCCCGCAGGGAATCCAGGGGCCGAAAGGAGAGACAGGTGCAACGGGTGCTACTGGTGCAACAGGCCCGCAAGGACCTACGGGTGTATCCATCACTGATTTCACAGAGACTGGCGAAACGGAAACGGATACACTGTATAATGTCGTATTCTCAAACGGCACCACCCAGCAAGTTGCCATACCGAAGGGAGATCAAGGAGACCAAGGCCCCGTCGGCCCCGTCGGACCCCAGGGCCCGATGGGCGACGTAGCCGTGATCACCCCCGAGCAGCAGGCCGCCTTCACCATGTACAGCGAGCCCGGCCAAAACACCAACGGCCCTATGACTCAGAAGGCCGTGACGGATGCTTTATTGTCTGAGCCAGCGAGCTATGTCGTGTATGACAATTCTGATAGTGGCATGGCTGCTGTTAATGTACAGAATGCGATAACTGAATTGTCATCATCTGTGCCAAAGATACTATCACTGACATGGGTACAAGGTGGCGTTAACACAACTGATGGTTCTGATAATAATACTTCAGGAGCTAGGAATATAAGAATAAGAAGCAGTTATTTTCCCGTCAAAAATGGAGATACAATAAATGTTAAGGTGAACGGGCAGAATGCCGCTATATATCTCTATAATACAGACAAGACATCCGCTCTTGGTGCGTATGCTGTTGCATTGACTAACACCGATTACCAGTATATTTGCCCGCAAGATGGCTATGTGCGTTTTATTGTTGCCAAAGCTAACACATCAGCGGCAATCACTGTTAGCGAGTTAGCAGCGGATTTTGAGGTTTATCCAAATAATGACTATGTTTTGAAACCTCAAATACGCGAATTTGCAACGAATGACGAAATTGGGAATGAAATAAACCTTTATACAATCGGTCAAGGTGTCGGGTATCCCGAATTAGCGTCAGGCAAATGGAGAACGAATACCGCTGGCGGTGGGAATAGATATCATAAAGTCCTTGAGAGAAAAGAAGGAATGGATTTTATAAAGATTGATTCCGACACATCAAAGACTGCAAGATATTGCTTTTTGACCGATTATCCAAACGGACTCGGTTCAGGTACTAACGATAGTGTATATACGGTTGATTTTTGCGAAGGACATTCGACAGTGTATAGCATTGCGGAAAACAGCTCATCAGGCTGGTTGGTAATACCAGCGGATTGTAAGTATATCGTTTTTATTGAAGTAAACAACGCTGTCAATTATCTGCCGAAATCAGTCTATGTCGTTAAAGATGTTGCAGATAATATTGACGGATATAACTTACCATCCTTCTGTTTTTGGCAGGGAGGACTTAATACTGCTGATGGTTCAGATAACAATACAACAAAGGCAAGAATCAAAACTGGATTTTTCCCAGTGAAACAAGGGGATAAAATTCATATTGACTACAATAATCAACATGTCAGTATCAGGGAATATGATTCTGCCAAAACGCAGATATATAATACGGGATGGTATGCAAAACAAGAATATATATGTCAAGGAAACGGTTATGTGAGGTTTCTAATAGCCAACAAAGCCGCATCAACAGCAGAGTTGACTCCATCTGCCCTAACTGCTTCAATTACATTCCCTATTAGTATTGATAATCATATTACGAATGCTGATTGGAGAAGTAAGGGTGGATTTGTTGTCGGGAGTTGGAATATCGGTCACTTCTCACATGGAGTCAACACTGACAGCAACATTACGGCAAGTACCTATGAAGCAATGAAAGCGGCATACAAGAAAGCGGTTGAGTATATGGATGCCGACCTTGTATCATTAAGCGAATACAGCCCGATATTCTACGGAAGCGAAACGGCAAGAGCCGCCTTGTTTGATGATATGTCGTGGGGCCATGTTGGTGTTCAAAGACAATACGCTTGCCAGGCAGTCTATGCTGACCACAAAGTGGACAACGTGGAAGATATAAACATCACTTCCGTTACTACAACACATTATTATACGGTCATCACGTTTGAACATTTGGGGAAGACGGTAAAATTTATAAGCGTACATATTCAGGCCGGTGCTGATATACCAGCACAATTCACAGAACTTGTAAACGCATTTACCAACGATGAATACGTTATTATAACGGGTGATTTCAACATCGTTGATATGTCACATTTATCCGTATTCACAAACGCTGGGTACACACTTGCAAACGGAGGTGCATGGGGTAATATAGAGACATTTACACGCACGAAGTCAAGTGATGGTTATTGTCTTGACAATATAGTATCAAAGGGATTCTATATGACTGACGTGAAAACATTCCCGTTTGAATTGAGCGACCATTATCCATTCGTGTGTAGATTGATGTTGAAGCAGAATTAATATGTACAACCGAATCCTTCAGTAAACCCCACCACCAAAACCGCCCGACTATCAAAGCCGGGCGGTTTTTTATGCCCGAAAATTTGAGAAATATGGCATATACGACAGGGATGATGAACAAGCGGGTGAAGGTGGCGAAGAGAGCTGCCGATGCCGCAAGCGGATACGGTAAGGGAGCCGGGGGTGTGAGGTATAGCATCCTCGGGGAGTTCTGGGCAGCGGAGGATTTCAACAAGGGCGTGAAGTCGTTGCGCGAGGGGGCTTATGACGCCTACGACACGGTGATGTTTCGCATGCGATTTCATAAGGACATCGACCGCTGGTGCCTGATTCAGTACCAGGGGCGGTGGTATCAGATTCAGTCCTTCAATGCCTCGTATCAGGACAATCAGATTCAGATCACGGCGATGGAACTGGCTAACCAGCAGGTGAACATTGTCAACGCTAACAATAACGATAACGATAACGCTAACGATAACACATAAAAAAGGAACTATGAAGAAAACGATTGCGCTTATTCATTTCAATACGCCGGAGCTTACCGAGTCCTGCATCCTAAGCATCAGGAAGCACGGCGGCAAGGACTACCGCGTGGTGGTGTTCGACAACTCGGACAAACGGCCGTTCCGCGTGCAGATGCAGGGCGTGGAGGTGATTGACAACACGCATGGACAACTTATAGACTTTGACAAGCTGCTGTCGGCATTCCCGCAGCGTAATGCTTCGATAGGTTGTGCGAAGGGGTGCGACTTTGCCAGCGTGCGCCACATGCGGACGGTGCAGGAACTTTGGCGATTGCTGCCGGATGGCTTCTTACTGGTAGAGAGCGACGTGCTCATCAAGAGGAACATTGACGAGTTTTTCCGCGAGGAATATTCGTTCGTGGCATACGTGCAACGCCATCAGCCACACAACCCGTTCGGCATCGGAAGGATATTGCCCATGCTGTGCTGGATGAACGTGCCTAAGTTCGTGGCAGAGGGTGTGCAATACTTCGACCCGAACCGAGCCTACGGACTGAAGGCCGACCGCAATGACCGAACAAATTGGTACGACACAGGCGCATCATTGCTCGAAGACGTGCTGAGCCACAGACCGAGGCTGAAGGGATTGCACATCGACATCCGCGAGTTCGTGGAGCACTTCGGCAGCGGATCGTGGAAGAACAACAATCTGAAGGCACAGGCCGAGTGGCTGAAGCAGTATCGCAAACTGTGGGAGCCGGAAGGCTGCAAGAACGGCAAGGTGGCCGTGTGCGCCATCGGCAGAATGGAAAACCGTTATGCCGTGGAGTGGGTAGAGCACTATAATCAGCTGGGCGTGGATAAGATATTCATCTACGACAATAACCGCATCAGCGATGGCGAGATGTTTGCCGACGTGCTCCAGCCATACATCGAGGCGGGATTCGTAGAGGTAATCTATTTCGACGGTCTGCAAAAGGATGCCTACGAAAAATGCTACCGCGACCATTCGGACGAATACGAGTGGATAGGGTTCTTCGACTTCGACGAGTTGGTTTGCATCGAGGACGGGCGCGACATCCACGACTTCCTGAAGGATTACGATGCCGACGTGGTGAGCATGAATTGGATGACCATGACCGACAGCGGACTGACGCGCTACGACGAGCGGCCAATGGCCGAACGTTTCACCCAGGGCACTGGTGAGGACTTCGAGATAAACCGCCATGTGAAGTCGTTTGTGCGTTCCGGCATCAATGGTATCTCGCTCAACGACCCGCACATCCCGAATGCACCCACATTGCAATGCGAAAACGTGCTGCATGAGCGTATCGAGCAGATACCCGTGCAGCCGAAAGTGATTCACAGCGTGGCCTACATCAAGCACTACAACACCAAGACCGCTGAGGAATGGGTGCAGAAGGTGCAGAGGGGCACCTGTTGCGGCGACGAAATCACCGCACGGTTCCAGCAGAAAGCCGTGGAATACTTCTTCAGCATCAACGAGCGGACACCAGAGAAGGAGGTCATCCTGGGCGTTGGTAAGAAGAAATCGCGGGGAAAGGCTGCGAGTAAGCGAGAGCAGAGTCAAACGGGTTTGGACTCTGCCGAGCGTGAGCAGGCTAACCAAGGCGAACGCCTTGGTAAACCAAAGACATCAAAACGCACGAAAAGTAAAAAGGAATAAGATATGAGTTTTTTCAGTAATCTTTTCACGCCGACGGGGACGATTCCCGTGAGACAGCGCGAGGCGTCCGCACCCGGTGTCCCATCCTCCACCATGCCTGCCGACAATGGCAAGCAGACGGTGCAGGGTGGCGACTACCAGGAGCGCATCGTTTCGGTGCGCAGTCCTGAGTCGGCATTGGTGGTGGGTGCGGTGTATCGTGCCGTGAACCTCCGCGCCGACACGATGGGAGTCATGCCGGTGCAATATCAGAAGAAGGACTTCGAGGGCGGCAACTTCGTGCAGGATATGCGCGGCCTGGGCAAGCGCATCAACTACTTGCTTCAGGAAGAGCCAAACCCGCTGATGAGTGCCGTGGATATGTGGAAACTGGTGGAGATTAACCGCCTGTTCTACGGCAACGGCTTTGTGTACGTGGAGCGCGACGAGTTCGGGTTTCCGCTGCACTTGTGGCTGGTCAGCAACGGCGGCTACAACATCGCCACCGGACGCTATGCCAGCATCGTGTATCTGACCGACCATGGATACGAGACGCTGACCGACGTGCCGCGTGATGACGTGCTGCACTTCGCCAACACCTTCCGCTATCAGCGCAACGGCATCTGGGGCATCCCCACGCTTCAGTATGCCATCGAGACGCTATCGCTGAACCGCACACTGCGCTCGCAGGCATTGGAAACAGCGGCAAAGGGCGGACGCGTGAAGCTGATCATCGGAGAGCAACCGCCCGCCAGCGGTTACAGTCCCATCTCGCAGGGCTTGTTCGACCCCAGGCAGATGAACGACTACGCCCAGGAGCTTCAGAAGAAGATGTACTCAGGCCATGACATCCTCGCCATCCGTGGCTTGGATAAGGTGCAGAACATCAGCATGACTTCTGCCGAGATGCAGATGTTTGAACAGGTGGGTGCGACCAACGACGACGTGGCAAGATTCTTCGGTGTTCCGCGTCCGTTGCTGATGCTCGACACCAACTCGCACTACAACGACTATCAGAACGCCACGATGGAGTTCCACACGCGAACCATCCTGCCGCTGAAGACGGGCAATGAGAAGGAAATCGCCCGCAAGATGATTCCACTACCAGGCGAAGACCCGCTGAAACGATACGGCACCTATCGCATCCACATCTGCGAAGACCCGCTGATGGTGATGGACCCCGAACGTCGTGCGAAGGTGGCACAGCTGAAGATGCAGGCAGGACTCTGCACCGTGAACGAAGCCCGCCG